>Ga0182747_1000043_pt1 | contig 135156 bp, 127 predicted proteins | sample eDN3rd30CBELigBY_FD_128526 | JGI IMG/M metagenome (GOLD analysis project Ga0182747, IMG submission 128526) | Enriched backyard soil microbial communities from Emeryville, California, USA - eDNA 3rd pass 30_C BE-Lig BY (version 2) (version 2) | ecosystem: Environmental > Terrestrial > Soil >...
CTAGGATCGACGTGTGCTGAAAAGCGTTGTTTTTGCCCGGGCTGAGTAACCCGTTCAAGGCTCAAAACCTATAAGTGCCAACGATAACGACGCACTTGCTCTCGCAGCGTAATTGAGGGCCTCACGGCCTGACATTACCCTAACAGAACGCGGCTGGGCCAGCCGGGCAACAGAATGGATTCCAGCGGTACGGGGAGCACCGGGCAACAGAAGCTCCCCACTCATCCTTCTATGCGCCCAGATGCGACGATGCCATGCCGATGCGGGAGCGCATTTGGCGCCTGGTTGGCCGCGCGGCGTCCACCGCAACAAATCTGTCATGAAACCGTCACCGCGCTGACGCCGGAATCGCATTTGGCTGTCACATCCATCCCCTAGCTGCCGCGCCGAGGACGTAAGGGGGCTGGCGGAGAGTCGAAACTCCCATGGGCCGTCCTGCACTCGATAACCCGGATCAATCCGGCAGCGGAGACGACGATGAAACAGATCATGCGGACCAAGACGATCATGCTGGCAGGGGCGGTGCTGCCGCTTCTGGCTGGTTGTGGCGCCAACGAAATCGCCTCGCCCGGCACGGGCGGCAATGTCATCATCAACCCGCCGCCAACGGGCACGCCGACGCCATCGCCCACGCCGACCCCGGCGGGCACGGTGACCCCGGCGGCGGCCTGCCCGAGCCTGCCGACCGGTGCGAACCCGCTGGTCGATGTCGGCCTGACGGCGGAGACGCCGACGGGTGTTTGGCGCATCTGCGAGCTGCCGGCGACCATCAACCAGTCGATCACGCTGCCCAAGGTCGCGGGCCTGCTCTATGCGATGAATGGCCGCGTCAACGTCGGCTGCGATCGCGGCTTCAGCGAAACCCAGGTGCCCGCCGCCTGCACGATCCCGGCGGTCACCCTCAAGATCGAGCCGGGCGTGATCGTCTATGGCGGCACCGGCCAGTCCTGGCTCGCGGTCAATCGCGGCAACAAGATCGACGCCGTGGGCACCGCCGCCAAGCCGATCATCTTCACCAGCCGCGCCAATGTGCTGGGCACCAATGACGACAGCTCGATGGGCCAGTGGGGCGGCGTGGTGCTGATGGGCCGCGCCAAGGTGACCGATTGCACCTTCGGCTCGGTCACCGCCGGCACGTGCGAGCGCCAGACGGAAGGCGCGGCCGACCCGGCCGTGTTCGGCGGCGCGGACGATGCCGACAGCAGCGGCACGATGAAATATGTCCAGATCCGCTATTCCGGCTTCGTGCTCGGCAGCAATGTCGAATTGCAGGCCCTGACCACGGAAGGCATCGGCAGCGGCACGACGCTCGATTATATCCAGAGCCACAACAGCTCGGATGACGGCGCGGAATTCTTCGGCGGTGTCGTCAACTTCAAACATTATATCTCCACCGGCGCGGATGATGACAGCCTCGACGTCGACACCGGCGCGCGCGCCAATTTCCAGCATGTCCTGCTCATCCAGCGCCCCGGCGCCGGCGATGCGCTCATGGAGATCGACAGCAATGGCGCGGAAGGCGACACGCCGCGCACCAACCTGAAGGTGGTGAACTTCACCGCCATCCAGAACCAGGTGAGCAGCAACAACGAGGCCAATGACCAGGCCTCGATCCTGCTGCGCGGCAATTCGGACACGACCTGGGCCAATGGCATCATCGTCACGCCCAACAACGAGTGTCTGCGCATGAACGGCTCGGGCACCACGCCCGCCACGCTGGTCGCCCACTCGGTGGTGATGACCTGCAATGCGACGAAATATCTCGGCAGCGGCGCCTATACGGCGGCGCAGGTGGCCACGATGTTCGGCGCGGGCAGCAACGGCAACAGCGACGTGTTCACGACGACCCTGTCCAGCCTGTTCATCAACGGCGCTGGCGAGACGGCGGTGGCGGCGTTCGACGCCAAGACGCTCGATCCCTTCTTCGACACCACCACGCATATCGGTGCGGTGAAGGACGCGAACGACAACTGGTTCAAGGGCTGGACCTGCAATTCGGCCACCGCGACCTTCGATGATGCGGGCAATGCCAACCGGGCGTGCACCTCGCTGCCGACCGTCTGAGCCAACGCTCATCAACGCGAGGCGGGGTGCGGCCGGCAACGACCCGCACCCCGCCACACATGACACTCAATTCCCAAGGGGATATTTCATGGCAACGCCGCTCAAATTCGCGGGCCTGCTCCTCCTTTCTTCAGCGCTCACCGCGCCTGCGATCGCGCAAGTCAACGCCGCCGATGTGGCGCCGCAGGGCGATGACGCCCCCGTGACCCTTGCCATGAACGCGGCAACGTTCGGCGCTGGCCCGGCGACGGATAGCACCACCGCGCCCGATATCTCGGTCCCCGGCGGCGAAATCGTGGTTGTCGGCCGGCGGAGCGGGAATGTGGAAAAGAGCGCGGCCGCCGTCGTCTCCGTGCTCTCCAGTGCGGATATCGCACGGACGGGCGAGGGCAATATCGCCGGCGCGCTTGGCCGGGTCACGGGCCTGAGCGTGGTCGGCAGCGGCTTCGTCTATGTGCGCGGCCTGGGCGATCGCTACTCGCTGGCGCTGCTCAACGGCTCGCCACTGCCCAGCCCGGAGCCGCTCAAGCGTGTCGTGCCGCTCGATCTGTTCCCGACCAACATCGTTTCCTCCTCGCTGGTGCAGAAGAGCTATTCGCCCAATTTTCCCGGCGAGTTTGGCGGCGGCGTCATCAACCTCACGACCAATGCGGTCCCGGCCGAGAGCTTCCTGACGATCAGCGGCGGGATCGGCGGCAACAGCGAGACCACGACCTCGGTCGGCTATGTCCATTATGGCGCGAAGACCGACTGGACCGGGTTCGACAACGGCTCGCGCAATATTCCGCCCGCACTGGCGGCCTATTTCGCGAGCGGCGAGCGCCTCAATGACGGCGTGGTCGATACCCAGGCGATCGGCGCCCAACTGGTCAACTGGCGCAACGGCATCGTCCAGCGGCAGGATGCGATCGCACCCAACTGGTCGGTGTCGCTCTCCGGCGGCACGTCATTCGACCTGGGCGGCGACACGACGCTCGGACTCATCGCGACGGCGGGCTACAGCAACAAGTGGCAGACCCGCGATGCGATCCAGCAATTCTCGGTCAGCTCCGATCTTTCGACCATCGATTCCGATTTCGAGCGCGTCTCGACCGATAATCGCGTGGTGGTGAACGGACTGCTCGGGCTCGGCCTTGAATTTGGCGAGAACAAGCTGCGCTGGACCAATCTCTATATCCGCGACACGCTCAAGCACACCCGACTGGGCATCGGCCAGAAGAACCAGACCCCGACCGATTATATGCAGCAGGATACCGCCTGGTATGAGCGGCAGCTGATGAGCACCCAGCTCACCGGCGAGTTCAAGCTGACGCCGGAACTGCGCGTGGATATGCGCGGCGGCTATGCCAATTCGCAGCGCAAGGCACCGGGCGAACTCTCCATCGAATATGTCCGCACCAATGCTGCGGCCGATCCCTTCGGCGCACAGTTTGTCAACCGGCTGGACGGCAACCGCGGCAATGCGGAAGTCACCTATTCCGATCTGAACGAGGATCTCTGGTCGTTCGGCGCGGATGTGACCTACCGGCCGATCCCGGACCTTGGCGTCTCGGCGGGCTATGCCTATCAGCGCACCATCCGCGACAGCGCGCGCCGCGATTTCCAGTTTCGCGCGCCGGGCACGTTGCCGGGCGGCGTCGACATGCTGCGGCCGGACCTGCTGCTGTCCGGCAGCGTCATCGACGCCTTCGACATCGGGCTGGTCGAGGATGATTCCAATCCGGCATTCCGGGCCAAGCTGTTCAACCATGCCGGCTACGCCAAGCTCAACTGGCAGATTACCCCCACCTTGCTGATCGACGCCGGTGCGCGCTATGAAACGGCGAAGCAGAAGGTGGCGCCGTTGCAGTTGTTCAACACGGCCGGCGCATCGCTGGCGGGGACCAATCTCGACAATGATTACTGGCTGCCGGCCGCGACGCTGACCTGGCAGATGCAGCCGGACATGCAGGTCCGCCTCAATGCCTCCAAGACCATCGCCCGGCCGCAGTTTCGCGAGCTGATCTTCCAATATTATTTCGACCCGGATTCGAACCGCCAATATCAGGGCAACCCGCTGCTCAAGGATAGCGAGCTGTTCAACGCCGAGGCGCGCTATGAATGGTATTTCGCGCGCGATCAGCGCTTGTCATTGGCCGGCTTCTTCAAGCGGCTGGACAACCCGATCGAGCCGTTCAACTTCATTCTGGCCGACAAGCTGGTCACCAGCTTCGCCAATGCGCCCAAGGCCGACCTGTATGGCGCCGAGGTGGAGGTCCAGAAATATATCGACACCAGCACGCTGTCGAACAGCGACTTCTTCGCAAGCCGGCGCCTCGTGATCATCGCCAATTACAGCTACACCAAATCGAAGTTGAAGGTGGGGCCGAACGACACGGTCGCGGTGTTCGGCGCTTCATCCACGCAAGCGAGTGACTTTTTCCGCGATGGCGCGGCGCTCACCGGCCAGTCGGATCACCTCGTGAACCTGCAGCTGGGGCTGGAGGATCTGTCCGCCCTCTCGCAGCAGACGCTCATCATGTCCTATGCGGGCAAGCGGGTGACGAGCCGTGGCATCGCCAATCAGGGGCAGCCGGACGTCTATGAATATCCCGGCTTCAATCTGGACTTCGTCGCCCGTCAGGGCTTCGATCTTGCCGGCCGGGCGTTCGACGTGAAGTTCGAGGCGCGCAATCTGACCAACCGCAAATATCGCGAGCAGCAATCGAACGGCGCGAACAGGATATTCTACAACCTCTATAATCTTGGCATGAGCGTCAATCTGTCGCTCTCGACCACCTTCTGAGGGCTGATCCCGACGAAGAGACGCCACTCCCATGGCACCAATGGAAAGGGCGGTCACATGGCCGCCCTTTCTGATTGGGGCGCGGCGTGGACCTTTTTCGGTTATGAGCTGGATGATCCTGCCACTGCGGGACCGGTTATCAGGCGGCTGGCTCCGATCCTGAGCCGCGGCCCTATCCCACCCAGACTTGCTCGCGATACCATTTGGTGATGATATATTTCGTCCCCGCGCGCACTTTCATGCCGTGGTGGAGGGTGGCGCCGTTGACGCTGCCATCCGGCAATCGGTTGTTCCAGGCGAGCAGTTTGCCCAGCTCGGGCTGGACGATCTTGTCGATCCGGGTGAAGCGGGTCGCCCCGCCGGCCGCCGGGGCGTTGAGATAGACCATCAACGTCCAGGTGCGGTTGCCCGAGCGGCCGCAATATGTCTCGTAATCCCGCCCATGCGGTTCGAAATAATCCGTATGCGCCTTGAATTCCTGCCCGACGGCATAGCGCTGCCCCTGCAGCGGTTCGCCATAAGCTGGATCGATGCCCACAAAGGCCGCAAGCCGGGCGTTGACCGCCGCGACGAACGGGTCTGCGCCGTCCAGATCGCATGTCTCGCTGGTGCGGAAGGCATCATGGCCCAGATCGTCCGCGATGGTGGAGGGGCGGCGACCGGCGTCGATCCGTGCCATCAGCCCGGCGCAATCGTCCGGCCCGAGAAAGTCGCGCTTGATGAAGAGCTCCAGCGCTTTGCCAGGAAAACGCTGGATACCGGGCTGTCCGGCGATCAGGGGCGAGGGGAGCGTCGACATGATAGGCCCAACTGTCTAGCAAGTCCGTCAGGGCGCAATCAAGCCGCGATGGACGACGCGCGCATTGTCTTTTTTTGGTAACCATATCGTCTTCGATCGGTCATAGTGAGGGACTAGGCAGCGCGAGCTGTGGAGGGCATCAACCTTAGTATGCGATGGACCGATTTCATGCGACGCACGGGGCGTGCGCCGGCGAAGGCTTCGTCGGACTGGGGGCAATGGCTCGAGGCGTTCCTGCTCGTGCTGCTGCTCATCCAGATTGCCCGGCTGCTATGGACGCTGGTGACGCCGGTCGGGCCGCTCGGCGAGTGGCGCGCGCGGGAGCCCGTGGTCATAGGCAGCGATGCGCGGCGGGCGCTGTTCGCGGGGTTCGATCCCTTCTTCCGCACCGGCGCGATGTCCGGCGAGGCGGTTCAGCAGGTCACGGCCCTGCCGCTCAAGCTCTATGGCATCAGCCTCAACGAAGCCTCCGGCCGGGGCAGCGCGATCATCGCCGATGAGAGCGACGTGCAGACCAGCTATGCCGTGGGTGACGAGATCACGCCCGGCGTCGTGCTGAAGGCGGTGGCGTTCGACCATGTCGTCATCCAGCGCGGCGGCGCGACGGAAACCCTGTTCATCGATCAGTCGAGCGGTGCCGTCGCGGAAGGCGCGGAGACGCCCGACGGCGCGGCTCCCGCGCTACCCGCGCAGCCGGCGACCGGCGCGCTGGAGCCATCCTCGCTCACCAATGCGCTAGGGCTCGCCCCGCGCACGGAGAATGGCAAGGTGACCGGCATCGTCGCGAGTGCGCAGGGTAATGACGCGATGTTCGCGCTGGCCGGGTTCCGGCCGGGCGACATCGTCGTTCAGATCAATGGCCAGCCTGTGACGAGCGCCGGCGACATCAATATGCTGCGCAATGCCATCCGGCCCGGCGCGCGCCTTTCCCTCATGGTCGAGCGCGGTGCGGCGACTGTTCCGATTTCCCTTATACTCCCGGAAAATAAATGACTGCCATGTCCAAGCTGCGGCGCCTCGCCGGCACTGCCTTTCTTGCCCTGATCTGCGCGGCGCCCGGCCTCGCCCAACTGACGCTCAACGTGCGCGATGCCGATATTCGCGCCTTCATTCAGGATGCCGCGCGCAATACCGGCCGGACATTCATCATCGACAATCGGGTGCAGGGCAAAGTCTCGGTCGTGACGGACCGGCCGCTTTCCCGGTCCGAATATTTCGAGATCTTCCTCTCGACCTTGCGCGCCAACGGCCTTGTCGCCGTGCCGGCCGCCGGCGGGGCGTTCCGCATCCAGCCCGCCGAGGGCGCGGCGGGGCAGCCCGGCCAAGTGGGCGGCGCGGCCAATCGCAATCAGTTCGTGACCGAAGTGATCCGCCTGCGCTCGATCGATGCGCAATCCGCGCTCGATACGCTGCGGCCGCTGATCAGCAAGGATGGCTCGATCACCGCCAATCGCTCGGGCCGGTCGATCGTGATTGCCGATTATGCGGATAATATCGCCCGTGTCCGCAAGGTGCTGGCGCAGGTCGATACGGATGGGTCGTCGACCGCGCTGATCCCGCTCAAAAATGCCGGCGCGCGGGAGATCGCCGCCTCGCTGCAAACGCTGGTCGGCGGCGGCGAGGGCGGGGTGGCGAGCGCCACCATCGTGGCCATCGACAGCTCCAACAGCATCGCCATTCGCGGCGACGCATCCGGCGTCGCGCGGCTTTCCGCCATGGTGCGCGACCTCGACAAGCGCGCCGAATCCGGCACGGAGATCCGTGTCTACTGGCTGCAAAATGCCGATGCGGACAAGATGGTGCCGGTGCTTCAGCATCTGCTGGGTCAGGTCTCGGCCGCACCGGTCACGGCGGCATCATCCGGCGCGCCCTCGCGCAACGGCGCGCGCAACAGCGAGGCACCGGCGCCGACACCGGCTGCCGCCGCCGCCAGCGAACCGGGCACCGGCATCGACGGGCGCGGATCGGCCGTGGTGACGCGCTATGAGGGCGCCAATGCCGTGATCGTCGCAGCCGGGAGCGATACGCAGCGGATGCTGGGCGAAGTGATCCGCCAGCTCGACACGCGGCGCGAGCAGGTGCTGGTCGAGGCGATCATCGTCGAGATCGGCAACAATGCCGCGCGCAAGCTGGGCGTGCAGTTTCTGCTCGGCAGCACCAAGACGGGTTTTGCGGCGACCAACTATTCCAACGCCAGCCCCAATCTGCTGACCCTGGCCGGCGCGATCGGAGCGACGCAGCTCGGCACGACGGAAACCGTGGTGGTGGCGCCGGACGGCACGCGGACCACCACCACCACGACCGAGAATAGCGGCCTTGCCAGCCAGCTTCAGGGAGCGGCGGTGGAGACGCTCCAGAATGCGACCGGCGGCTTTGGCGGCGTCGCCACGCAGCTTGGCAAGAGCGGCGTTCTGGGCGCGATCATCAATGCGGTTCAGTCGGATACGGAGAGCAATGTGCTCTCCACGCCCTCCATCACCACGCTGGACAACCAGCAGGCCCGGATGCTGGTCGGGCAGGAAGTGCCGGTCGCCACGGGCGAGGCGCTCAGCCCGAATTTCGACAATCAGTTCCGCACCGTGCAGCGCCAGAATGTCGGCATCATGCTCGACGTAACCCCGCAGATCAACGCGGGCGGAACCATCAAGCTGTTCATCAAGCAGGAGGTGAGCAGCGTCGCCGGTCCGGTGTCGAACAGCAGCAGCGACCTCATCATCAACAAGCGCGAGTTCGAGACGACGGTGCTGGTCGACGATGGCGACATCCTCGCGCTTGGTGGCCTGCTCGATGACAATGAGCGCCGCACGATCGAGAAAATCCCGCTGCTGGGCGATCTGCCGCTGCTCGGCAATCTCTTCCGGTCGAAGAGCCGGGCGCGCACCAAGACCAATCTCATGGTCTTCATTCGCCCGACCATCCTCACCACGCAGGCGGATGCACAGGAGATGACGGCCCGGCGCTACGGCTATATTCGCGGCCGGCAAATGCTCGCCAATCCGGGCGCGGAGCCCTCCATCGACGAACTGGTGCGCGATTATATGGGCGCGGCGCTGCCGGTGGGTGAAGCGGAGCCGGGCGATCAGGTGATTGACGGCCGCGTTGTCCCGCTTGAGCCGACACAATCGCAGCAGGTCGTGCGCCCGGTGCCCCAGGCGCCGGCGGCGGACAAGCGCCCATGAGCGATACGCCGATCGATGTCCCGCCAGAGGGGATGGGCGCGCCAACCCCGGCGCCGATGACGGCCTCGGCCGGGCGGGCAGAGGAGGGGCACGATGCCGCCGATCTGCTGCTGCCGGTGGATATTCCCTACGGCTTTGCGCGCAAGCATGGCGTGGTGATCCTCTCCGGCCGCAGTGTGACGCAGGACGGCGGGCGGATTGCCGTGGCGCTGCGGGAAGGGGCTGATCCGCGCGGGCTGGTGGAAGTGCGGCGGCATCTGGGGCGTAGTTTCGACGTCTCGATCGTGGACGGGCCGGGCTTCGAAAAGCATCTCTCCGATCATTATGCGATGGAAGGCTCGGCGGCCGCCATGGCCGGCTCGCTCGCGCTGGGCGGTGACGACCTCGACTTCATCGCCGGTGATCTGCCGACCGCCGAGGACCTGCTGGCGAGCGGGGACGATGCGCCGGCCATCCGCCTCATCAACGGCATCATTGCCGAGGCGGCGCGGCAGGGCGTCTCCGATATTCATATCGAGCCCTATGAGACCGGTCTTGTGGTGCGCATGCGCATGGACGGCGTGCTCACGGAAACGCTGCGCATGCCGGCCCATGTCGCGCCGGTGGTGGTCAGCCGCATCAAGGTGATGGCGCGGCTCGATATTGCCGAGCGGCGCGTGCCGCAGGATGGCCGCATCGGCCTGACGCTGGGTGGCAAGCTGCTCGACGTGCGTGTTTCCACATTGCCCAGTCGCGCGGGCGAGCGGGTGGTGCTGCGCATTCTCGACAAGGAGAATGCCGGCATTTCGCTCGATGTGCTGGGCCTTGCCGGCGCGGCCGACGCGGTGCTGCGCAGCGCGCTCAAGGAGCCCAACGGCATCATCCTCGTCACCGGGCCGACCGGTAGCGGCAAGACGACGACGCTCTATGCCGGATTGCGCCAGCTGAATGACGGAAGCCGGAACATCCTCACGGTGGAAGACCCGGTCGAATATGCGATCGAGGGCGTGGGCCAGACGCAGGTGAACGCCAAGGTCGGCATGTCTTTCGCGGCGGGGCTGCGCGCGATTTTGCGACAGGACCCGGATGTCGTCATGGTCGGCGAAATCCGCGACCGGGAAACCGCCGAGATCGCCGTGCAGGCGTCGCTCACCGGCCACCTCGTGCTCTCGACGGTCCATACCAACGGCGCGGTGGGCGCGATCACCCGCATGCGCGACATGAAGGTGGAGCCCTTCCTGCTCGCCTCCACCCTGCGCGCGGTGCTGGCCCAGCGGCTGGTGCGGCGGCTGTGCCACACATGCCGGGAGCAGGTGCCCGCCGACAAGGCGGTGAGCGCGCTCCTCGGCATCGACGAGGGCACGCTGATCTTCCGGCCGGTCGGCTGCGAGACCTGCAATCATAGTGGTTATAAGGGCCGGGTCGGCGTGTTCGAGGCCATCCGGATCGACGATACGATCCGCCGGATCATCAACGAAGGCGGCGATGTATCGCTGATCGCCCGCCATGCCTTCCTCAATGCGCCCAATCTGGGCTCCGCGGCGCGCGCGCTGGTGCGGGACGGCGAAACGAGCGCCGAGGAGGCAATCCGTATCTCGCGGCGTGAAGCGATCGATGCCTGAATTTGATTATGTGGTAATCGACAAGGCGGGTCGGGAGAAAAGCGGCCTGCTGCGCGCGGATTCGCTCAGCCAGGCGCGTGACACGCTGACCGCGCGCAAGCTGTTCGTCGTCCGCATCGCCGAGGGGCGGGGCGCGACGGGCGGGACCAGCGAGAAGGGCAGGGCCCGCCGCAGCCTGCTCAGCTTCGAGCGCAATCGCCTGTCGGCCAAGGAGCTGACGCTGTTCACCCGGCAGCTCTCCACGCTGGCGCAGGTCTCACCGCTGGAAGAAGCGCTGCGCACCATCACCCGCCAGAGCGAGCGGCCGCATGTGCGCGAGATTGTGGGGCGCGTGCATGGCGGCGTGGTCGAGGGGCGGAGCCTTGGCGATGCGATGAGCGCGGAGGCCCGCAGCTTCCCCGGTCTCTACCGGGCGATGATCGCCGCGGGCGAACGGTCCGGCAGCCTGCCCGCGCTCACGGAGCGGCTGGCGCTGCTGCTCGAGCGACAGGCGGCGATGCGCTCGAAAATGCTGACCGCGCTGGCCTATCCATCCGTGTTGGCGATCTTCGCGATCATCGTGGTGATCTCGCTGATGATCTTCGTGGTGCCGCTGGTGGTCGAGCAGTTCGATACGCTGGGGCAGCAATTGCCGCTGCTGACGCGGATCGTGATGGGCATTTCCAACGTCCTCGCGACATGGTGGTGGGCGCTGCTCATCCTGCTCGGCCTGCTTGGCGTGCTGGGCTGGCGAGCGCTTGGCAACGAGGCCGTGCGCCTGCGGGTGGATGGCGCGCTGTTGCGCCTGCCGTTCGTCGGCCGGCTGCTGCGCGATCTGCATGCCGCGCGCATGGCCCGCACGCTCGCGACCATGGTCGAGAGCCGGCTGCCGGTGATGGAAGGCCTCTCGCTCACCGTGCCGACCATCCATAACCGCGTGTTGCGGGCCGCAACGGAGGACATTGTCGAGGCAGTGCGCGGTGGTGGCAGCCTCTCGGCCGCGATGCGCCGGGCGGATGTGTTCCCGCCCCTGCTCGTCTATCTCGCGGCGAGCGGGGAAAGCGCCGGCCAGCTCGATGTCATGCTGGAACGCGCCGCGGAATATCTCGAGCGCGAGTTTGACGGGTTCACGGCTGCCGCGCTCGCCATGCTGGAGCCGCTCATCATCATCGTGATGGGCGGCATCGTGGCAGTCATCATTCTCTCGATTCTGCTGCCGATCATGCAGCTGCAGAATCTCACAGGTGCCGGAGTTTAAGTCATGAAGCTCGTCATTCCCGAGGCGTCTGCCAGCTGGATCGCCAAAGCCATCAGAAGGCGCCTCGCCGCGCGCAGGCATGCCCTCCAACAGGGCTCAACGTCCTCACGGCGTTCCGCCGAACACGGCTTCACGTCCTTACGGCGTTCCGCCGAACACGGCTTCACGTCCTTACGGCGTTCCGCCGAACACGGCTTCACGCTGGTCGAACTGCTTGTCGTCATCGTGATCATCGGACTGCTCGGCACGATCGTCGCGATCAACGTGTTCGGCGCGCTGGGCACTAGCAATGTCGCCAAGGCCAAGGCGGATATCGCCACGCTGGAATCCGCGCTCGACCAGTATCGGCTCGACAATCTTACTTATCCGAGCGCGAGCGACGGTCTCAACGCCCTGCTGGCCCCGCCGCCCGGCCTGCCGCAGCCAGAGCGCTATCGGCAGGGCGGCTATATCAAGAAGCTGCCGAATGATCCGTGGGGCCAGCCCTATCAATATGTCGCGCCGGGCCGCAAAGGGCCGTTCGATATCTATACGCTGGGGGCCGACAAGCAGACCGGCGGCGAAGGCGAGAACGCCGATATCTATTCCAGCGACCTGTAGCGCCGGCGATCGGACTGGGTGGGCATGATGTTGGGCAAGCAGCGCAGGCGACATCGGCATGGCGCCGGCCGGGCGGTTTCGCCCTGTGCAGCGATGCCTGGCCCCATGTCGTCGAAGCGCTCCGGTCAACGGGGCTTCACGCTGCTGGAGATGCTGGTGGCGCTCGCCATCTTCAGCATCGCCGCGCTGGCGCTGGTGCGATTGCAGGCGGTGTCCGCGCGCACATCGGCGGACTTGCGGGTCCGCACCATGGCCCAGATCGTGGCGCGCAACCTCATGATCGAGCGCCTGACCGACCCCGTCGTGCCTGCGCTGGGCGCGAGCAATGGCAGCAGCGAGAATGCCGGACGACAATGGCCCTGGGCACAGATGGTCGAGCGCGCCGATCATGATCGGCTGCTGGTCGTCACCATCCGCGTCGATGGCGGGCCGGGACAATCGCCGGCGGTGCTCACATTCGGCCGGCCCGCGCAATGACCCGGAGCAGGCCAAGCGCCCGGAAACGACGGGAAAGAACCTCCTCCGAACACGGCTTCACGCTGGTCGAACTGATGGTGGTGATCGTCGTCATCGGCCTGCTGTCCGGCGCGGTGGTGCTGACCATGGCGGACCCGCGCGGGCGGATCGCCGATGATATCGATCGTTTCGCTGGCCGGGCCGGGGTCGCGCGGGACAGCGCGATCATCTCTGGCCGACCAGTCGCCCTGTGGGTGTCGTCCACCGCCTATGGCTTCGAGCGGCGGGAAAACGGGGCGTGGCTCGCCGTAACCGATGGACCGCTGGCGACCCGGAACTGGGCAGGCGATACGCAGGCGCAGCTCGGCTCCGCCACGCAGGTCCGCGCGGTGTTCGACAGCGTCGGCCGGGCCGACCAGACGTTGCGTTTCGCGCTGGAGCGCGGTGGGAACGCGATCGTTGTGCGCATGGACCTTGATGGCAAGGTGACCAGCGGTGAGTGATGCTGCCGCCTGGCCAATCGGCACCGGGCGCGGCTGCCTGCCGTCGCAGCGCGCCGCCGAGCAGGGCTTCACGCTGATCGAGATGCTGGTCGCGGTGATGATTTTTGCGATGCTGGCCACGGCCGGCGTGGTGCTGCTGCGCGGTGCGGTGACAGGGCAGGCGGCGATCGGCCAGCATCTCGATGCGCTTGCCGATGTCCAGCGCGGGCTGGCGACGATCGATGCCGATCTCTCGCAGGCGAGTGTGCGGATCAGCCGGACCCAGGCCGGGACTTTCGCGCCGGCCTTTTTCGGTCGCGCCGCGCAGGGCAGCGATCCGCTGATGCAGTTTGTGCGCGATGGCTGGAGCAATCCGGGCACATTGCGCCATGCCAGCTTGCAGAAGATCGAATATTGGTGGCGCGCGGGGCGGATAGAGCGGATCGGCTATCCCGCTGTCGATGGCGCCGCGCCGGCCGATCCCGCCATCCTGTTCGAGGGCGTGAAAGCCCTGACTCTGCGTTACCGCGACCGGCAGGGTCATTGGCGCGAGCAATGGGCGCCGGAGACGCCCGAGCAGATGCCCACCGCCGTGGAGATGGTTCTCACGCGGGGCAATGACGCGCCACTGACGCTGCGTTTCCTGGTCGGAACGGCGATCAATCAGCCCGATGACGAGGATGCGGCGGGCCGGGTCGGAGGGCTCGACAATGCCAACTGAGCGGCCTGTTCCCACCATCGGCCGCCCGGACGAGGCGGGTGCGGCGCTGATGACCGTGCTGCTGCTCATCGCCATTCTCTCGGTGGTGACGGCGGTGGCGCTGGAGCGGCTGACGCTGGCGAGCCGCATGACGCGCAATATCGTCTCGGCCGATCAGGGGCGCGCCTATCTGCTCACCGCCGAGCAGATGGCCGGTGCGCGGATCGGCGACCTGCTCGCCCTGCGCGCGGACCGCACCACCCTGGAGGGCGGCTGGCTGGGGAGCGAGCAGATCATCCCCGTGCCGGGCGGACTGGTGCGCGCGCGGATCATCGATCGGGGCAATTGCTTCAATCTGAACAGTCTGGTGCGCGGCACGTCCGCGGGTGCGGGGGGAGGCGACGAGACGCTGACGGCGCGGCCCGAAGCGATCGCGCAATTTGCCGGCCTCATGCGCCTGCTCGGGGCCGATCAGGGCATGGCGCTGCAAGTCGCGACGTCGGCCGCCGACTGGATCGACAGCGATATGGTGCCGGGCAATGGCGGCGCGGAGGATGATTATTATGCCGGGTTCGATCCGCCCTATCGCACCGCCAACACGCTGATGGCCGACCCGAGCGAATTGCTGATGGTGAATGCCGTGACGCCGGATCTCTACCGGCGCCTGCGGCCGTGGATCTGCACCCTGCCGGTCGCGGAGATGTCACCGATCAACATCAATACATTGCTGCCGGGGCAGGCCGTGCTGCTGGCCATGCTCGCACCCGAGGCGCTGGGGCTGGATCAGGCGCGGCAGGTGCTGGCGCAGCGTCCGGTTGCGGGTTATGGCAGTCTCCCGGCTTTCTGGGATCAGCCAATCATGGCGCGGGTCAAGCCGGACCTACCCCAGACCGTTGTGATGCAGGTTCAACAGAAGACACGCTGGTTTGAGGTCGCGCTGCGTGCCGACCTGGGAGGAGACGAAGTGGCCGAAACGGTGCTCTTCGATGCAAAGGACGAACCGGTGCGACTGATGCGCCGGCAATGGGGCGAAGGTGACAGCTGATCGTGGCGCATGACTATATCATCCTGCTTGCTCCCGAGCGCGATGCCCCGCCCATCTGGTATCGGGTCGATGGCGGCCAGATCGTGCGGCGCGGCAAAGGCATGGGCTGGCTCGCGCCGGGGCGCGATGGCGCGCCGGACGAGGCGGTGGGCGAAGCGATGCTCGTGCTGCCGCCGCATGCCACCACATTGCACTGGATCGCCTGCCCCGGCATGACGGCCCGGCAAGGCGCCATGGCCGCACGGCTGATGGCGCTGGAGGCCAGCATCGGCGCCAGCACGGGCGCCAATGCCGGCGCGAGCGAGCGGCTGCATGCCGTGGTCGCCACCGCGGACGATGCCGATGCCGATGCGTCGCATATCGTCGCGGTGACGAGCCACGGCGCCATGGCGCACTGGATCAGCTGGTGCGACGCGCATGGCCTTGGAGACGCAAGCATCGTGCCGGGCGCGCTGCTACTGCCCGCCCCGGACAATGGCTTTGTGCGCGCGCTGATCGGGGAGGCCGATGTGGTGCGCGGCCCTGATAGCGCGTTCGCCGGCGACGAGGCGATAGCGCCATTCATCATCGGTGACGCGCCGGTCACGCAGGTGCCCGCGGACAGCATCGACGCGGCGCTGCTGCGCGCGCTCGACGAACCGCCACTGAACTTGCGGCAGGGCAGCTTTGCGCGTCGTTCACCGGCCCGGTTCGATCGTGCCCGGTGGATGCGACTGGCGGTCATGGTCGGCGGTCTCGCGCTGGCGACATTGCTCATCGGGCTGGTGACGCTTCTGCGGCTTCATGCGGAAACCGCGCGGCTGAACACGCAGACGGTGGCGCTTGCGCAGACGGTTGATCCCGCGATCAACGATCCGGAGACGGCAGAAAGTCGCATCGCCGGACTGGTCGCCGCACGGGGCGGGCGCGGCGGGTTCACCGGCGTGATGGCGGGCCTGATGACCGCGATGCAGGCCAACCCCAATGTGGTCCTCACCAATGTCAGCCAGAGCGCGGATGGTTCGTTGCGCATCCAGCTGGCCGCAACCAAGGCCGAGGAGATTAACGAGGTGCTGATCGCGATTCAGGAAGCCGGCTGGCGGCTCAGCGCGAATGCGGTGCAGCAGCGCGGCGCGCGGCTCATCGCGGATATCATGGTGGTGCGCTGATGACGCAGGGCATGCTGATCTGGTGGCGCAACCATAGTCTCGGCGAGCGGCGCCTCATGGCGGGGCTGGGCATCATCGCCGCCATCATCTTCCTGTGGCTTGGCGTCTGGCGACCGGTGACGGGCGCGCTGGAGACCGGCTGGCAGCGGCAAGGCGTGGCGCTCGACCGCTATGCCGCCGTGCGCTCCGGCGTGGCGGACCTGCGCCGCCGGCCGAGCCAGCGCGCGCAGACCGAGCCGGTCCCGCTCGATCAACTGATCGGCCAGAGTGCGGCGGAGGCGGGTTTCACGCTTGATCGCGCCACCCAGCAAGGGCCCGGCCGCATGTCCGTGAACATCGCGTCGGCCCGCGTCGGCCCGCTGCTCGAATGGATCGCCGGCCTGGAGCAGGCTGGCATCAGCGTGCAGACGATCAGCATCGTGCCCGGCGCGACGGAAGGCACCGTGGCCATGCAGGCGCTGTTTCAGGAAGTGCAACCATGACCGACTGGTTCCGCAGCACGCGCGCGCGGCTCATATTGGCGTTGATCCTGGCGATCAGCCTGCTGGTCACCTGGCCCCTCCGCGCGGCGTTCAGCCTGTTCGGCCTTGCCGATATGGGCGTTGCGGCGCGCTCTTTGCGAGGGCCGGTCTGGTGGGGCGGGGCGGAGGAATTGCAGATCCGGGGTGTGCAGCTCGGCACGGTCAATGTCATGCTCAACCCGGCGCAGCTCCTGATCGGGCGGGTGCGTATCGACATCTCGCGGCAATCGGGCTCGCCCGACGATCTGCGCGGTGCTTTCACGATTGGCTGGGGCCAGCGCGGCATTGACGATGTGACCGGCGCGCTGGCGCTGGCCGCGCCGCTCGCGCCCTTGCCGGTGAGCCGGGTCGAGCTGGAGGATGTCACCGTTCATTTCGCGGGCGGGCGCTGCACCTTGGCGGCCGGCCGCGTGCGCGCGCGCGTCCCGGCGCTTATCAGCGGCCTGAACCTCGCCAACGGCCTGAGCGGGGACGTGAAATGCGCGGACGATGCCGTGGAGTTGCCGCTGGTCAGCCAATCCGGGCTGGAGCGCCTGATCGTGCGGATCGCCGCTGACGGCCGCTATGAAGCGACGATGCGGATCAAGACCGCCGATCCCCTGCTGAGCATGGCGCTGGGGGCCAATGGTTTCCGCGCGGCCGGTGACGAGCAGCTATTGCGCACCGTCGGCCGGCTATGACGGGAGTGGCGGGGGCAGTCGTCCCGGCCCTCGCCGGGGCGGGGCTGGGCGCGATTATCGGCAGCTTCCTGGGCGCCATAGTGATGCGCTGGCCGCGCGGCGAATCGGTGATGAAGGGCCGCTCATATTGCGACGCGTGCGGGCGCACGCTGGGCGTGGTCGATCTCATTCCCCTGTTCGGTGCGCTTATCCAGCGCGGGCGCTGCCGGCGCTGCGGCGCGCGGATCGATCCGGCGCATATGCTCATGGAAGCAGGTTGCGCGCTGATCGGCGGGGTCGCGCTCGGGACGCTCCCACTTCTCGCGGGCCTGCTGGTCGCCATGGGCGGATGGCTGCTACTGACGCTCGCCATTTTCGATGCCCGTCATTTCTGGCTGCCGGACCTGCTGACCCTGCCGCTTGCGGTGATCGGCCTGACGATCGGGGACTGGATCCTTCCCGCACCGTTTTGGGACCGGGCAACGGGTGCCGCCCTCGGCTATGGCCTGCTGTTTGCGCTGGCATGGGGCTATCGCCGCTTCCGCGGACGCGACGGGCTGGGCCTTGGCGATGCCAAACTGCTTGGCGCAATCGGCGCCTGGATGGGCTGGCAGGCGCTGCCATTGGTGCTGTTGCTCGCCAGCAGCGCCGGGTTGCTCTGGGTCCTGATCCAGGCCTTGCGGGGGAGGGCGGTGGAGCGCGGCACGCGAGTGCCACTGGGAACCTTCCTGTGCTGCGCCGTTCCCGCCGCGATGGTCGCCGGCCACCTGCTGGGGTCATGATGCACGGGCCGCCCTTTCACATTGACCGGGACAGGCACAATCCTTAGGGAAGCCGGTCATTGCCGGATTAGCACAGTGGTAGTGCAGCGGTTTTGTAAACCGAAGGTCGCGGGTTCAAATCCTGCATCCGGCACCACGTTGCCTTGAGCGGTTGATTTCCCGGAGATTTGGCGGAAATCCAGGACCCTCCACGCCTCCAGCCGCCTATAGTCCGAATCAGAGGGCAGGAGCGGTCAGACATATTCCGCGCCTTGCAATGGCTGCGTAGGGAGCAGGGCCACGCTCGGTCGCCAACGAGATGAACAAGGCAGGCCATCCATGAGAAAGCTCGGTAGCATTGGCGTCTTGGCCCTGATGCTTGCTGGCTGTGCCGCGATGGTCCCGGTTTCGCCGGCGGCGGGGCCCCACGAGGCGACCGTGCAATATGACGAGACGGCTTATCTCGGCCCCCTTCAGGTGACGCCCCGCGATATGGTGGAGGATAGCCGCTGCCCGGAGGGCGTGGAATGCATCCGGGCCGGGCAGGTGAAGCTGAAAGTGGCGTTGGTCGAAGGCGGACAGCACAGCGAACGGGTGCTGACGATGAACGAACCGCTGATGACCGGCGCGGGCGCCCTGACCCTGGTCGCAACGCGCCCCTATCCGTCCATCACGGCGAAATATGCCAAAAGTGCCTACCGATTCACCGTCCGGCTGGAACGTTCAGCCATGCATCCTGATGACCCCGGCCACATGAAAGATCGTTAACGATCTGGTGATATATGCCGTCATCTGCCATGGCTCTGCTCAGTCACTCGTTCGGAGGAGCCTTGGGAAGGCACTGAACAACCCGGACGCTATGTGGGGAAATGTGAATGAAGCATGGTATGGTAATGACGGCAGTGGTCGCTGCCAGCATGATGGCAACGCCAGCAATGGCTGTGGATTTTTCGCTCAATAACCAGGGTAATGGTTGGTATGGCACGCAGATCGGCGCCAGCCCTTACAACGACAAGGGGCAGATTTCCGGCCCGTTCGCGTTTGATACGACGCTTACATTCAATGTCAGCAATGACAGCCTGATCAACATATTCCTCAGCCAGAGCCAGTCAGGCATCACATTCTCGGACATTTTCCTGAACGGCACGTCGATCGTGAGCAATCTCGTCGGGCCGCTGTCCGAAACGCTCGTCGGCTTCGGTTATGCTGAAGCAGGCACCGCTTCCCTCCGTTTCGTCGGTGTGAACGTCAGTGACTCCCATTGGATTGGCGGGCACGTCAATGCTACCGCAGCCACGATTCCGCAGAATCCGGGCGCCATTCCCGAGCCGGCAACCTGGGCGCTGATGATCGGCGGCCTCGGCCTCGTTGGCGCCGCGATGCGTCGGCGCGCGACAAAGGTTCAGTTCGCCTGATCTGCCGGCGCGGTTGTTCCGATCGAGAAAGGGCCTTCAACAGGGCCTTTCTCATCTGATCGCCGGCGATCGCAGTCGGCGCGCGAGATAGCCCGACGCGGTGATGCTAGGCGCTCGACCCGCAGGTCGACACGGCGCCGGGAGCCAAAAAAATGAAACCGTCGGCATTGCTGCCGGCGGTTTCGTCGTCACAGGCACGGTCAGGCGAAGCGGACGCCCACCCTTGGCTGGCGGCGCATGGCGGCGCCGATCATGCCGAACCCTGCGATCATCAGCGCCCAGGTTGCCGGCTCGGGCACCGCCGCCACCGACACGCCATCGACATAGCTGAGCACGCTGTTTCCATCCGTCACGCCCGCCCCGTAGCTCACGCCATTGCCCGTATCACCATTGCTCCAGAAATTGACGACCAGGTTGTCTGATTCCGATGTGGTGAAAACCAGCCCATAGATATCGAGAAAGCCGCCATGGAACGGATAATCGCTGGCGGTTTGCGGGGAGCCATCCGGGTAGAATAAGTTATCGTAGGACAAGCCGGGCGCGGTGCCGTCGGGGCCGGCGCCACTGGCCACCAAATAGTGACCAAAGCTGGCCGGCGCTAACAGGTTCGTGGCTTCCGGATTGGACGGATTGCTTGCCACAACCCCTGTGATCGTCGTGGCAAGGCCGATATTCGAGTCGGCAAAGCTGCCGGTTGCACCGGTGACGATGAAGGAGCCGTCGGGGTCGACAAGGTTCGGCGAGGTGCCGAGGGGCCCATCCGTATTTGGATTTGGCTCATAGGTCAGCGCGACCGAACCGCTGACCCCCGACCCGGCAAAGTTGAAAAGAAAGGTGGCTGCGCTGACGGGGGAGCCCAAGGACGTTCCAAGGATCACCGCGGTCGCGATCTTGTGCATATAGCTCATGATTTTCTCCCACAATTTTTAGCCGGTCGGACGTCGGCCAGGCTGCCAGACGGCATCTGCTCTCTTGTGGTTGAGACGGGGTTTGGCTAACGATCATTAACCTAAAATGCCGAAAAATGGTAGGAACGAGACCCTCCCGACTCGGTCAGCCCGTGCCGTTTCTGCGGCTGGCCTGCACCGTTTGCCCGGTGGAAACGGAATCAAGAATATCGATACTTTCAAGTATATCTTTGCTTAGCGGCACGCGGCCGGCTAAGACCCGACCATGAACGCCAAGCTCCAAGCCAAACAGCAATTTCAACGCATGATGAAATGGATCGCCCTTGCGGCGGTGCTGGTGGTGATCGGCGCGCTGATGTTTCTGGGCCGGCTGGGTTCGCTGACGGTGCACACGGTCATCGCCACCATCCTCGGTGTCTTTTTCTCCGTTACGCTGGGCTGCGGCCTGTTCGCCCTCGCTTTTTTCAGCGACAAGAGCGGACATGACAACGACGTGAGCAACATGACGAAACGACAGGGCGACGATTAGGGCGGCGTATCGCTCATGCGTCCCTGACGCGAGTCGATGATGGCGTGAGTCGGTTCGCCCGGCGATCTGCCCCCTGATGCATCACAGCTGCAATAGGCTCTTCCTGCGGCGCGCTCGCGGGGGAAACATTGCCCCACGGTTCAGCAGGGCGAGCATCCGGACCACCGTGACACGGCCCGACACATCCATGTGCCGGTCGATGACGTTCGTTGTTGGCAATATCGACATCGTCATGATCGCGGGCGGGGAAAGCGATCACAGAGAATGGACATAGTCACTTCTCCGGCTAGACTGGAAGGGATATCCTGATCCCCATGCCATGATCATGGCCCCAATTGTTCGAGGAGAGATCGTTATGACTGATTCCGATGGGAAAACCCTGCCCGGATCGACCATGAGCACGGGGGCACCGGCTGCCAGCGACCGCAATTCTTTGACGGTCGGCCCCGATGGTCCAATCCTGCTGCATGATGTGCATTTTCTGGAGCAGATGGCGCATTTCAACCGCGAGAAAGTGCCCGAGCGTCAGCCACACGCCAAGGGAGCCGGCGCATTCGGCGTGCTGGAGGTGAGCGAGGATGTCTCCGCCTATACCAAGGCCGCGCTGTTCCAGAAGGGCGCTAAAACCGACATGCTGGCGCGCTTCTCCACCGTGGCCGGGGAGATGGGCAGCCCGGACACCTGGCGCGACGTGCGCGGCTTCAGCCTGAAATTCTACACCGATGAGGGCAATTACGATCTTGTCGGCAACAACACGCCGGTGTTTTTCGTGCGCGATCCGATGAAGTTCCCCCACTTCATTCGGAGCCAGAAGCGGCTGCCGGACTCCGGCCTGCGCGACAACCACATGCAATGGGATTTCTGGACGAACAATCCGGAAACCGCGCATCAGGTGACCTATCTGATGGGCGAGCGCGGCCTGCCGCGCACATGGCGCAACATGAACGGCTATGGCTCGCACACCTATATGTGGGTGAATGCGGCGGGCGAGAAGTTCTGGGTGAAATACCACTTCCATACCAATCAGGGCATGGCGTTCTTCAGCAATGCGGAGGCCGCCGCGATGGCCGGGACGGATGCGGATTTCCATCGTCGCGACCTGTTCGATGCGATCAAGCGCGGTGACCACCCAAGCTGGAAGCTGTCGGTGCAGATCATGCCTTATGCGGAAGCCAAAACCTATCGGATCAATCCCTTCGACCTGACCAAGACCTGGTCGCACAAGGATTATCCGCTGATCCCGGTCGGCACGATGACGCTCAATCGCAACCCGGAGAATTTCTTCGCGCAGATCGAGCAGGCGGCGTTCTCCCCGGGCAACACCGTGCCGGGCATCGGCCTGTCTCCCGACAAGATGCTGCTCGGCCGGGCTTTCGCCTATAATGATGCGCAGCGGAACCGGATCGGCACCAATTTCCATCAGTTGCCGGTCAATCAGCCCAAGGTTCCGGTGAACAGCTATATGTTCGATGGCCAGATGGCCTATCAGCATAGCGGCAATGCGCCGGTCTATGCGGCCAATAGCGGCGGGCGGCCGTGGGCGGACGAAACAGGCCCGGTGGCCGATGGCTGGGAAGCGGACGGCACGATGGTGCGCAGCGCCTATACGCTGCGGGCCGATGATGATGATTTCTCGCAACCCGGCCAGCTCGTGCGCGAGGTGTTCAATGACGATCAGCGCGCCAAGCTGATCGATCAGGTCGCGGGCAGTCTGCTCGGCGGTGTGCGCGAACCGGTGCTGAGCAAGGCCTTTGCCTATTGGAAGAGTATCGACGCCGATGTTGGTCAGCGGATCGAGGCCAAGGTGCGCGAAGGGCATGCGCCAATCCCGGCCGAAGGCATGGGCGAGGGCTAGAGCTAGAGCTAGAGCTAGAGGAGGATCGGGGGAGGGCCGTGCCTTAAGGCATGGCCCTTCCTGTCGACCCTGACCATGGGCGGGGAGGGGATCGCGCCTCCATCATCCCACAGGGGCCATGCCGCCGCCGCCCTGTCTGGCCGGCGATGATCGCGATCAGGCGAGCCCGACTTCCTTGAGCGGGATCTCGATATTGGCGAGTTGCTCGCGGTCCAGCCGGCTTGCCTCCAGCACCAGCGCGCGGCCCTGCACATAATCCTTGGTACGATTGACGCAATCGAGCGCGATCACTTGCCCCTGGCGCAGATAGACGAGCGAGAAACTGCGGGTGGCCGGGTCGCCCCGCACGATATACTCGTCATGGCCAAGGGACAGGCCCACCGTCTGCAGCCGCAGATCATATTGGTTGGACCAGAACCACGGCACCGCCGCGTAAGGGGCGGGATTGCCCAGCAGATGCTGCACCGCCGTGCGCGCCTGATCATTGGCGTTCTGGACGGATTCGATGCGAATGCGCCGTCCATTGGCAAACCGGTTTTCATGCGCCGCGCAATCGCCGATCGCATAGATATCCGGCAGCGAGGTCTGGCAATATTCGTCCACGTCGATGCCGTTGCCGCCGCTGGCGCCCGCGACGATCAGCGGCCCGGTCTCCGGCACGATGCCGATGCCGACGATCACCGCATCGCCGGGCACCAATGTGCCGTCCGCCAGCCGGACGCCTGTCGCGCGGTTCTCCGCGTCGGTCTCGATCGCCTCGACGGCGGCATCCAGGCGGATATCGACCCCGTGCGCGACGTGTTCATCCTGAAAAAAGGTGGAGAGAGCCGCGCCGGCCACGCGCGCAAGCACCCGGTCGAGTGCTTCGATCAGCGTCACCTGCTTGCCCAGCTTGCTCAGCACCGCCGCCGCTTCCATGCCGATATAGCCGCCGCCGATAATCACGAAGCGCGTCGCTGTCGGCATGGTCGCCATGAGCGCATCCACATCCGCTCGCGTGCGCACCGTGAACAGGCCCTGCGCGGTTGCGCCGGGGCAGGAGAGCTGGCGGGCCGCGCCACCGCCCGCCCAGATCAGCTTGCCATAGCTGTAATCAGCGCCGCTCGCCGTCTTCACGCTATGCGCGGCAGCGTCGATCGCCTTGACCCGCTGGCCGAGGATCAGATCGACCTTGTGTTCCGCCCAGAAATGGGCTGGCCGGAGGAGCAGCCGCTCGAACATCTTCTCGCCGGCGAGAAAGTCCTTGGAGAGCGGAGGGCGCTCATAGGGCAGGTCCGGCTCGGCACCGATCAGCCCGATCGTGCCTTCATATTTCTGCTGCCGCAGTAAAATGGCACTTTGCGCGCCCGCATGGCCGCCCCCGACGATAAGACAATCGAAATGCTGCACAAAGACCCACCCTGGTGCCAAAGGGGAGGAGACTTGCCAGAGAAAACCCTGCTTCGCAATCCGCGCCTTTGCCGATCGGGTCGTTCTGCGGCGAAGCTATGGAAGGCGGCGATGCTCCGCCTCTCGCCGCCCGCAGCATGGCGGGAGGCAGCCGCGTGGTCATTCAACGCAACGTTTCAAGCCATTGCGTGAGCATCGCCCGTCCGGCCGCGACAGCGCGGGCGCCATGCACATGCTGTTCGGCGCGTAGCTCCCCGGCGGACTGGCCGCTGGCTCGCACGACATCGGGCCATTTGTCGATCCATTGATCGTAGCGCTCATCGTCGCCCATCTCGGCGTGGAACTGGAGCGCGAGCAGATTGGCGCCCCGGCGGAAGGCCTGATGCGCATAGAGAGGGCTCGACGCGAGCAATTCCGTACGTTCGGGCAGGGTGAAGGTGTCTCTGTGCCAATGGAGGATCGGCACATCGACAAGATGGCGCAGCGCACCCTGCTGTCCGGCGGCGTGGACGTCGACGGGATGGAAGCCGAGTTCCGGGCTTGGCCCCGGATATACTTGCGCCCCGAGCGCCGCCGCGATCATCTGCGCGCCGAGGCAGACGCCCAGGGTCGGCCGATCCGCCGCCAGCCTTTGCCCGAGCCGCTCCAGCTCGCCGGGCATCCACGGATAGCGATCCTGTTCATAGACCGCCATCGGCCCGCCCATCACGATCAGCAGATCGGCTGCACGCAGATCCAGCGCCGGGAAAGCGGGATCGGACACATCCACCCGGTCGAGCTTATAGCCCGCCGCCTCGAGCGGCTGGCGATAGCCGGCCACGTCCTCTTCGCGCACATGGCGAAGGATGAGCGCCTGTTTCATGATCAACCACCTGCCGCCTAGAGGCCCAGACGATCCCAGAAATCACCGGCATTGGTCAAGCGCGGCGTATCTTTGCCGGCTGGCTTGGGGGAAAGCCGCCAGGAACTATGGGGCAGGGGCGGAACATGGCCTCGCGGCGGCGCGGGCTGGCGGTCAAGGCTGGTTCTGTCGAGAGCCATTTCGTTTCTCCTTCAAAGGAGCACGAATCCGGCGTTGTCGCTTGGGTTTCGTGCGCTTTAGCGGTTGGTGACGCGGAGCAAGCTGACAAAGATCAAAAGCCGCGATCCGATGGCGCTGGGCCATCTGGACGCACCCTCTCTGCAAGATCGGCAAGGATGCCTCAAGCAACCGATATTTGGCTGCCTGGAAAATTTTATTGCCGGTAGACCCGCTGGTCAGGCGATGCCGAACGTCCACCCTTCGGTGCGGGCGATGTCCCCGGTCAGTCCAGCCGGTTGCCACAGCGCGGGCCGGTGATGCACGTGCCGGAGCCACGCCGCGGTGAGCAGCGCGTCGGTCGCATGGTCACTATAACGGCAGGTCAGCGGGACGTGGGGATCGCTCCCGATCGCCGCCAGCCGGGCATCCAGCTCGTCGGCGGCGATCTTGGTCTGGCCCTTGCGCTTGCCGGCGGCCAGCGCGGCAAGGCTGGTGTAAATCTCGACGATGAGGCTGCCGGCGCCCGGATCGGCATCAAACGGCCAGATCGGCAAATGTCGCTGCGCCCGGTGGAGCAGGCGCATGCCGGTGAGGCTGGATTTGCCGACCTGCGCGGCGCCGACGAGATTGAGATTGCTATAGGGATTGAGGCCCTGCGCCTGCTGGGCGAGCTCGGTGAGGCGCAATCGCCCGCGTCCGCCGCCGAACAGATCGCCCTCGCGCCCGCCATGGCGACGGAAATGACGGGCCGCCTCCGCATGGTCGACGAAACTGGCGGCCGACAGGTGCGCATCATGCGTGCAGATGCGCTCGACCAGCGCCCAGAGCGCGCGCGCGTCTGCGGGGCTGTCCGCCCAGTGCGGGAAGAAGGCCCCGCGATCGCAAAAAGGAAAGGAGAGCCCGAGATCCAGCCCGACCAGCGTGCCGGACGGCATCTCGCCAAGCATCCAGTCCAGCGCCTCCTGCCGCGACCAGATATGGCCGGGACGCACGAGCGCCGGCGCCGCGCGACCGAGCCGGCACAGAGCGACGGCGATGCCGGGTTGGCGCGGGCCGAGCGCACCGGACCAGTCGATCGCGGCAAAATGGGTGAAACGGCTCACGCCTTGCGAGAACGTGGCCGCACCGGCTTTTTCGTCGCCGCCCGATCACGGGCCTGCGCGATGACGGCGCAAACCCGCTCGGCGTCGTCCGTGGCGTAGCGCGCCAGCACGGCATCCCCGCCGACATAATGCGGCGTCTGGTAGAAGGTCGCCGGATCTGTCGCCAGCAGGAGGTCGATCCGGTCCCGGTCGATCCGGATGCAGAAGGAGTCCTGCGCTTCATGCCCGCGCGACAGAAAAGCTCGGCCATTGCTCGCGACCTTGACCGCGGGCGCCCCATAAGAGGTCGACAGCGCGGTATCTGGCAGCGTCAGCGCATAGGCGACCGCCTCGTCCCAGCCCAGGCTCATCCGTTCAGATCCCGGCGGCGCTCCTCCCACCATGCCAGTCGCTCGGCAATCCGCTTTTCAAAACCGCGATCGACCGGCGCATAGAAGGTCTGCGGCGCCATCTCATCCGGCCAGTAATTGGCGCCCGAGAAGCCATCCTGCGTATCATGGTCATAGGCATAGTCCTTGCCATAGCCGATGTCCTTCATGAGCTTGGTCGGCGCGTTGAGGATGTTGGCGGGCGGCATCAGCGAGCCGGTTTCCCGGGCCGCGCCCCACGCCGCCTTTTGCGCCTTGTAGGCCGCGTTCGATTTGGGCGCCGTGGCGCAATAGAGGCAAGCCTGCACAATCGCCACTTCGCCCTCCGGCGTGCCGAGAAAATCATAGGCCTCCTTGGCCGCGAGGCACTGAACCAGCGCTTGCGGATCGGCCAGGCCGATATCCTCGCTGGCGAAGCGCACGAGACGGCGCAGCAGGTAAAGCGGCTCCTCGCCGGCCACCAGCATGCGGGCGAGATAATAGAGCGCGGCCTGCGGGTCCGACCCGCGCAGCGACTTATGCAGCGCGGAGATGAGGTTGTAATGCCCCTCGCGATCCTTGTCGTAGACCGGCATGCGGCGGTGCAGCAGCGCGGCGAGCCCGGCGGGATCGAGCGGCGCTTCAATGGCGATGCCCTGCAATGTCTCCACCTGATTGAGCAGGAAGCGCCCATCGCCATCGGCCGAAGCGATCAGCGCCTCGCGGGCCTCGGCGGTGAGGGGCAGGGGCTGGCCGGTCAACGCCTCGGCGCGGTCGAGCAATTCGGCCAGTGCGGCTTCATCCAGCCGCCGCAGGATGAGCACCTGCGCCCGGCTGAGCAAAGCGGCATTGAGCGCGAAGCTGGGATTTTCCGTCGTTGCCCCGACCAGCGTCACCGTGCCGTTTTCGACGAACGGCAGGAAGCCATCCTGCTGCGCGCGATTGAAGCGATGAATCTCGTCCACGAACAGAAGCGTGCGCTGGCCCGCGCGGGCGGCATCCTTCGCGGCGGCGAATGCGGCCTTGAGGTCGGCGACGCCGGAAAATACCGCCGATATCGGCGCGAACCGCATCCCCACCGCATCGGCCAGCAGGCGAGCGAGCGTGGTCTTGCCGGTGCCGGGCGGGCCCCACAGGATCATCGAGGAGAGGCGTCCGGCCGCCACCATCCGGCCGATGGCACCGTCCGCGCCGGTCAGGTGGTTCTGGCCGACCACATCGTCAAGCGTGCGGGGACGGAGCCGATCGGCCAGGGGCGCGTCAACAGCAGGGTCTTCGGGGCGCGGCGCGGCTGCAAGGCCGCCGAACAGATCGGACATGCGACTCATATAGGATCATCGGCGGCGCAATGCAGCCCAGTCGCGGCCTCTTGCAATAAGACTGCTTGAGATATATCTTAGATGCATCTGAATGAGTCGAGGAGTATCATATGACCCATGGACATAAAGGCGGCTTCGGTGGCTGGGGCCGCGATTGGCACGGCGCCGGGCGCGGCCGGGGACGCGGCGGGTTTCATCCGTTCGACAGCGATTTTGGCGATGCGATCAATGGGATCGTCAACGAAGCGCTGCACGGCGCCATGCGCGGCCGGCGGATGTTTGATGGCGGGGAATTGCGGCTGGTGCTGCTCAAGCTGATCGAGCCGGCACCGCGCCACGGCTATGATCTGATCCGCGCGGTCGAGGACCTGACGGGCGGCGCCTATGCGCCAAGTCCGGGCGTGGTTTATCCGACGCTGACCTTGCTCGCCGAGATGGATCTGATCACCGAGCAGCAGAGCGAGGGCGCGCGCAAGCTCTTTGCGATCACCCCGGCCGGCGAGGCCCATCTGGCCGAACGCGCCGACGAGGTGGCGGCCCTGATGGCACGGCTGGAAGGGCTGGGCGAGATGCGCGCCCGTTCCAATCGAGGCCCGGTGCGCCGCGCAATGGGGAACCTCAAGGCCGCCCTGCAAAACCGGCTACGCGGCGAGAGCGAGAATAGCACCCTCCCGCATGAGATCGCCGCCATCCTTGACGAAGCGGTGCGAAAGATCGAGCATCTCTAGAACAGACTATGACGAGGACAGACGAATGAATTCAGCCATTGCCAAAGTGCCGACGACGTCCGGCAGCCGTTATTTGCAGCAGCTTTCCAAGCATTGGAGCCACAGCCTCACGGTGGAATTCACCGCCGAGAAAAGTCGGATCGTCTTCCCGCGCGATGCCCGTGGCGCGGACTGGCCTGCGGATGCCGAGGTGACCATGACAGCACAGCCCGAGACGCTGGACGTGCAGATCGATGCGAGCAGCCCGGAGCATCTCGAGGCGCTCAAGGGCACGGTCGCGCGGCATCTTGACCGTTTTGCCTTCCGCGAGGCGCCGCTCAGCTTCAATTGGGGCTGAGCGCAAGGGGCTCGGGTCCCGGGAGGCGGCTCAGCCCGCGCTGTGCCGTGCGAGCAGATCCTGATAGGCCGCGATCATGGCGGCGTTGACCCGATCCCACTCATAGCCCCGCACGCGGGCGTGGCTCGCCTGCCCCGCCGCGGTGCGCAGGGCAGGGTCTTCGATCAGCCGCTGGATCGCATCGGCATAGGCGCCGACATCCTGCGGAGGCACGAGAAAGCCCGTGACGCCGGGCTCGACCAGGTCGACCGCGCCGGTGGCATGGGCCGCGACGACGGGCACGCCCGCGGCCATGGCTTCGGTCGTCACATTGCCGAAGGTCTCGGTGATGGATGGCATGAAGAAAATATCCATGCCAGCCACCGCCCGGCCAAGATCATCGCCACCCTGATAGCCGGTGAACACCGCCTCGGGCACCTGGCTGGCGAACCAGGCGCGGGCCGGCCCCTCGCCGATGACCAGCACCCGGTGGGCCACGCCGCGCCGCTTCAGTTCGGTAATGACCTCGGCAAAGACGCCTAGCCCCTTCTCCAGCACGAGACGGCCGAGAAAGCCGACGGCAACGTCATCGTCGGCAATGCCAAGCCCGCGCCGCCACGCATTGTCGCGCTGCTGCGGATTGAACCGCATATGGTTGATGCCCCGCGACCAGATGCCGATCGGCGTTTCCACGCCCCATTGCATGAGGAGCCGTGCCATGCTCGGGCTGGGCACCATCACCTGATCGGCGCGGTTGTAGAAGCGCTTCTGCAGCGCGACGAGCAGCGGCTCGGTAAAGCCCAGGCCATAATAGCGCGGATAGGTCTCGAAGCGGGTATGCAGCGAGGCGAGGCAGGCGATGCCCTGCCGGCGCGCCCAACTGAGGGCACGGTGGCCGAGCAGGTCCGGCGCCGAGACATGAACGATATTGGGCTGGAATTCCTCGAGATCGGCTCGCACCGAGGCGGACAGGCCCTTGGCGAGCCGATATTCGCCGCGCCCTCCCGGCATGCGCCAGCTTGGCACAGAGACGAGATCGCCAGTGGGGGCAAAGGCCGGCGTCTCGACGGTCGGTGAATAGACGCGCACGCTGGCGCCTGCCGCGATGACCGAGCGCATGAGGCGATTGAGAGCCTGATTCGCTCCGTCACGAACATAATTATAATTGCCGCTGAACAGGGCGATGCGAAGGCTATCGACTGACATCGCGACCCTATAGCGAGGCAATGCGCGGGGTCAAAGGCTCTGAAGCGCCAAAGACCGGCAAGATGCCGCTCCAGAGCCCTCCGGTCTTGACTGACATGTCATCAATTGCCGCGCCTCCGGATGCTTAAAGGGTGGCGGCAATTTCGCGGGCAGCGGCGGCGGGTTCCCCGGCCTTGCTGATCGGACGGCCGATGACGAGGATGGAGGCGCCGGCATCCGCCGCTTCGCGCGGGGTCACGGCGCGCTTCTGGTCCGTCATGTTGCTGCCCGCCGGACGGACCCCCGGGACCACGAAGAAGCCCTGCGGCCATAAGGCGCGAACATGCGCGACTTCCGCGCCGGAGCAGACAATGCCATCCAGCCCGGCTTCGCGCGCGAGCATGGCAAGTTGCTCAACATGCTCGCGTGGCGATGCAGCAACGCCGATGTCGTTCAGATCGGCCTGATCGAGGCTGGTGAGCGCCGTCACGGCAATGACCTTGGTATGGATGCCCGCCGCCGCCTTGGCATCCTCCATCATCGCGCGGCCGCCGGCGGCGTGAATGGTGAGGATCGCCGGCTCCAGCGGATGCAGCGCCTGCACGGCGCTCGCCACCGTGTTGGGAATGTCATGCAGCTTCAGGTCGAGGAAGATCGGCAGGCCGAACTTGCGCATTTCGTGCACGCCATGATGGCCATTGGCGCAGAAGAATTCGAGACCGAGCTTGAGGCCCCCGACATGGTTGCCCACCTGCTGCGCAAGGGCCTGAGCCTGTGCCAGATGGGGCGTGTCGATGGCGACATAGATGATGCTGCTCATAAATCTCCTGGATGAGGCGATGGGCGGACCGCTGCCTCTTCCGCCACCGTGGCGGCTGGCAGGGGAGGTAGAACGGGCTCGGCCGGCGGATAGGCGGCGGGGACGGCAGCGGCAAGCGCGCGTTCGGCATTGTCCAGCTTGCGGCGCAGGCGCCACCGCGTGGCCTTGTGCAAGGCCCACATGGGCACGAGGCCGAGCAGAAAGAAAAGGAGGGCGATGATCCCGACCGGCCATTCAAAATGGAAGTAGCCGTTGGGCATGGGCCAGATATTCACCGGAACCTTCGTCCAATTCATCGCAATGAAGATGACGAGGATGGCAGTGATAAGCACCCAGATGCCGGTCCGCACATATTGCATGGCATTCTCCGCTGCTGCTGTTCCCTTGCCGCGACCATAAGCGCGCCAATCCACCTTGCCTAGGGCGGATCGACATTCGGCCCTGACGGCCTGCAAATGGCGTCTTTCCGCACTTCCGGTGCTCACGTGCCGTTCGCACGCTGCGCGCCGGGTCACGAAAATCCACCATTGTCGGCACGTCATCTGCTGAATGGCGATCGGCCCTGGGACCGATTGACGTTCTCGCCCTCGGGTGCGGCTGGTGGCCCCGTCTTGCGACGGGGCCGGACAGATCAGGCTTCGCCGAACACCCGCGCGAAAATCGTGTCGACATGCTTGAGGTGATAATCGAGGTCGAACAGGGCCTCGAGCGCGGCGTCATCGAGATGCGCGGTGACGCCCGGATCGGCCTTGAGCAGATCGAGCAGCGAGAGCGCGCCATCCGATTCCCACACCTTCATGGCGTTGCGCTGCACCAGCACATAGCTGTCCTCGCGGCTGGAGCCGGCCTGGGTGAGGGCCAGCAGCACGCGCTGCGAATGGATGAGGCCACCCATCTTGTTCATATTCTTCATCATCCGCTCGGGATAGACGAGCAGCTTGTCGATCACGCCGGTGAGGCGGGCGAGCGCGAAGTCGAGCGTGATGGTGGCGTCCGGACCGATGAACCGCTCGACCGAGCTGTGCGAGATATCCCGCTCATGCCACAGCGCGACATTCTCCAGCGCGGGCACGACGGCGGCGCGCACCATGCGGGCCAGGCCGGTGAGATTCTCGGTGAGCACCGGGTTGCGCTTGTGCGGCATGGCCGAGGAGCCCTTCTGGCCGGGCGAGAAATATTCCTCCGCCTCCAGCACTTCCGTGCGCTGGAGATGGCGCACTTCCACCGCGAGCCGCTCGATCGAGCTGGCGATGACGCCCAGCGTGGCGAAGAACATGGCGTGACGGTCACGCGGGATGACCTGCGTGCTGACCGGCTCGACCGTGAGGCCCAGCTTGGCGGCGACATGGGCCTCCACGGCGGGATCGATATTGGCGAAGGTGCCGACCGCGCCGGAAATGGCGCAGGTGGCGATATCCGCGCGCGCCGCGAGCAGGCGCAGCTTGCAGCGATCGAATTCGGCATAGGCCTGCGCCAGCTTGAGGCCGAAGGTGACCGGCTCGGCGTGGATGCCATGGCTGCGGCCGATGGTTGGGGTCAGCTTATGTTCGAGGGCGCGGCGCTTGATGGCGGCCAGCAGCGCGTCGAGATCGGCCAGCAGCAGGTCGGCGGCGCGGACGAGCTGCACGTTGAGGCAGGTGTCGAGCACGTCCGAGCTGGTCATGCCCTGATGCATGAAGCGCGCTTCGTCACCGACCTGCTGGGCGACCCAGGTGAGGAAGGCGATGACGTCATGCTTGGTGACAGCCTCGATCGCGTCGATCGCGGCGACATCGATGGCGGGGTTGGTCGCCCACCAGTCCCACAGCGCCTTGGCTGCGCTCTTGGGCACGACGCCGAGGTCGGCGAGCGCATCGGTGGCGTGCGCCTCGATCTCGAACCAGATGCGGAAGCGCGCTTCGGCCTCCCAGATGGCGGTCATTTGGGGGCGAGCGTAGCGGGGCACCATGGGGACGGACTTTCTGGCTGACGGAAGGAGAAGGGCAGCCCCTAGCAGGGCCGGGCCGTGGGGGCAATCTGGCGTCTGCCAGGGTCAGATGACAGGGTCAGAGCAGGCCCATGCTCCGCATCGAGCTATGGCCTTCCGCGCCGATGATGAGGTGATCATGCACCGTGACACCAAGCGGACGCGTCGCCTCGATGATCTGGCGGGTGACGGCGACATCCTGCCGGCTCGGCTCGGGGGAACCGCTCGGGTGATTGTGGACGAGCACGAGGCTGGTGGAGCCCAGTTCGACCGTGCGCTTGACGACCTCGCGCACATAGATGGACGCCTGATCGATGGAGCCGTCGCCCATATGATCGTCGCAGATGAGGATGTTGCGGGCGTTCAGGTGCAGCACCCGCACGCGCTCGACGGGCAGAAAGGCCATGTCGGCGCGCAGATAATCGAGCAGCGCCTGCCAGCTCGCCAGCATCGGCCGCTCGGCAACCTCGCTCCTGAGCAGCCGGAGCGCGGACGCCTGCGCGATCTTGAGCGCGGCGATGCTGGTCTCGCTCAGCCCCTCGATGCGCGACAGGGCCGACCAGTCGGCGCTCAGCAGGCCGCCAAAGCCGCCGAACCGCGCCAGAAGCTGCTTGGCGAGCGGCTTGGTGTCCCGGCGGGGAATGGCGAGGGCGAGCAGATATTCGACCAGTTCATGATCGAGCAGCGCGTCCGGCCCGCCCTGCGCGAGCCGCTGCCGCAGTCGGGCGCGGTGCCCGGTGCCGTCCGGCGCAGGCGCGGCGTTTGTGGTCTTGATGATCTCGCTCGCACCGTCACCGGCCTTGCTCTGGGATCGCGCATCGCTCATGAGCGTTAGAGCTAGGCGCGGCTCCGGATCGCGGCAAGTGGAATGACGTGCGGGGAAGGACGGCTGACCCAGTTGGCAGACGAAGCCGGATATATGGATGACCCCGCCGATAATGAGCGGGCGGACCGGCGCGTGCGCCGTTTGCGGCGAGCCCGGCGAATCGGAGGCGGCGCGGCGATCCTGCTCGCGCTCGGCGTGGGCGGGCTATGGCTGGCACGCAAGCCGATTGCGGACAGCTTCATCGCGGGCGAACTGGCCAAGCGCGGCGTGCAGGGCCGCTATCAGATCACGCGGATCGGCCCGCGCACGCAGCGGCTCGAACATCTCGTCATCGGCGATCCCGCCCGGCCGGACCTGACCGTGCGGCTGGTCGAGGTCGACATCGGCTGGGGCTTGACCGGCGCGCGAATCGCACGGGTGCAGGCCAGCGGGGTGCGGCTGCGCGGCCGATTCCACGATGGCGCGCTCGATTTGGGGCAGGTGAGCCGGCTGCTGGAAGGCGGCGGCGGCGAGGCGGAGCTGCCTGACTGGCGCGTGCAGATCGACGATGCCCGCGCGGATATCGACAGCGATTACGGGCCGCTGGTGGCGACGATGGACGGCAGCGGGCCGCTCCGCTCCGGCTTCATCGGCACGCTGGGCCTTTCCGCGCCGTCATTCACGGCCGGCGATTGCACGCTGGACAGGCTGATCGCACCGATGGACCTGTCCACCGAGCGGGGCCAGATCGTCATCGACGGGCCGATCCAGTCCCGCGCGCTGGCATGCGAGGGGGCGGGCATGCGCCTGACGATGCCGCGCCTCAAGGTGAATTTGCGCGGCGATCTGGCATTCAAGGCGGTCAGCGGCGCGGTCACCTTCAATGCGGACGGGGCGCAGCAGGCCCAACGCCGGCTGGGACCGCTCACCGGCCTGCTCACCTTCAAGGGCAGTGGCGAGGATTTGCGGGGGAGCGCCGCCCTCTCGACGCTTCAGGCCTCGGGCGATGGCGTGGCGATGGGCACGGCCAAGCTCGGCGGCAATTTCGCGCTGCGGCCGGGCGGGCGGGAGCGGGCGCTGGCCTGGCAGGGCGATGCCACGGTGGAGGACATCAGCCCCGCCGATGGCGTGAACCTGACCGGGCTGATGCGCGCGGCGATGGGCACGCCGCTCGAACCGCTGGCGCGCAAGCTGGCCGACGCGGTGGTGCGGATCGGCAAGGACAACCGCCTCGTGCTGGCCGGCAAGCTCAACATGATCGGCACGCGCGGCAATGCGAGCCTCGACACGGTCGGCCTGACATCGGCGAGCGGCGCGCATATCGCCACCACGCCGGGCAGCGTGGCTCGTGTGCAATGGCCGGATGGCGGCACGCGCGCCGCGGGCACGCTGACGATCGCCGGCGGCGGGCTGCCGGAAGGACGCATCACGCTGGCGAGCGATGCCGGGGGGCGCATCCTTGGCACCGCGACGCTGGCGGCGTATCGCGCGGGATCGGCGCGGCTGGCACTGAGCCCGGTGCAATTCTCGCTGGGCGGTCCGGGCGCGGGGCAATTGCGCACGCAGGTGACGCTGGATGGCCCGCTGCCCGATGGCGCGCTGACCGGGCTCACCGTGCCGATCGATGCCCGGCTGCTGCCCGATGGCGGCATCAGGCTGGCGCAGGATTGCGCGCCGGTGCGCTGGCAGGCGCTGCACCTCTCCGGCATGGCGCTGCATCCCGGCAATCTGAGGCTGTGCGGGATTGCGGAGGGCCGGCTGGAGGTCGGCAGCCTCGCGCTGACGGGAACGGTCGGGGACAGTCCGCTCGCGCTTTCGGCCACGTCCGCGCATTATGGGCTGGCCGATGGGCGCTTCGAGATCAGTGCCCCCTCGGTCCAGACGGGCGATCCCGAGGCGCCGGTGCGCTTTGCGGCGTTGGGCGTGGCAGGAGGCCGGACCGAATCGGGCGCGCTTGCGGGCACGATCACGGGCGGCGTCGGGCGAATCGGCACCGTGCCGCTCGACCTGAGCGACATTGCCGGGCCATGGACCTTCACCGATGGCAAGCTCACCCTCGATGGCAGCTTGCAGGTCAGCGATACACAAGCGGATCGCCGCTTCAATCCGCTGGCCGGGCGCGATGTCCACCTGACCTTCGCGGATGGTCGCATCGATGCGACAGGCACGCTCGTGCACCCCGGTCGCAATGCGGCGGTGGCGGCGGTGACCATCCGCCATGTGCTGGCGAGCGGGGCAGGGCAGGCCGTGCTCAAGCTTGATCACCTGACCTTCGGCCGGGCGCTCCAGCCTGATGACCTGACACCGCTCGCGCTCGGCGTGGTCGCCAATGTGACAGGCGTGGTCGAGGGCGAAGGGCTGATCAACTGGACCGGCGATACGGTCACCAGCAAGGGCCTGTTCTCGACCAGAGACATGTCTCTCGCCGCCGCTTTCGGTCCGGTCGAGGGGCTCTCGACGACGATCCGCTTCACCGATCTGCTCGGGATGCGGACCGCACCGGGACAGGTGGTGACGCTGGCGACGGTCAATCCCGGCATCGAGGTGCATGACGGGGTGATTCGCTATGCGCTGCTCTCCAGCGAGCAGGCGGTGATCGAAAGCGGGCACTGGCCTTTCTCCGGGGGCGACCTCGACCTGCTGCCGACCACGCTGGAGCTGGATGCACGCAAGCCGCGCCAGCTCACCTTCCGGGTGGTCGGACTGGATGCCGGCGCCTTCATCAATACGCTGGAGCTGGACAATATCTCCGCCACCGGCACGTTTGACGGGCTGCTGCCGATGATCTTCGACGCCACCGGCGGGCGGATCGACGGCGGGCTGCTCGTCGCACGCCAGCAGGGCGACCCGCCGCTGATCCTCTCCAGCACGGCCGGCCTCGATGTGCCGTGCGACGCGGCGCGGCAGGCCGGCAATCTCTCCTATATCGGCGATGTGTCCAATGCGGACCTCAACATGTTCAGCAAGCTGGCCTTCGATGCGCTGAAGAATCTGCGCTATCGCTGCCTGGCGATCATGCTGGATGGCGCGCTGGACGGCGAATTCGTCACGCGCCTGAGCGTCAACGGCATCAATCAGGGCACGGAAGAGGCACGCAAATCCTTCATTGCGCGACCGTTTCTGGGGCTGCCCTTCGTCTTCAACGTGCGGATCGAGGCGCCATTCCGGGGGCTGCTCAGCACCGCCGCCGGCCTGACCGATCCGACCGTGGCCATTCACAACAGTCTGAGCGAGCAATTTGACGAAGCCGCCCGCGACGGGGTTGCCGTTCAGCCGCCGGACAGCGACAAGAAGTAAAAGGGGACCAATGATGGGGTATGGGATATGGATCGGGCGGACGGCGCGATGGAGCACAGGACTGTTGCTGGCCGGCATGGCCGGTGGCTGCATCCAGGTGCGCGCGCCGGAAAAACCGATCGAGATCAACCTCAATGTGAAAATCCAGCAGGAAGTGGTGGTGCGGCTCCAGCAGGACGCCAAGGACCTCATCCAGAACAACCCGGAGCTTTTCCCGCAATGACCAGCCGCATCAGCAAAACCGCTTTCGCCGCCGTCCTCCTCGGGCTGGGGGCACTGGGCGCGAGCCCGGCCATGGCGCAGGACGCCGTCATCAGCGCCGCCAAGGCCGCCGGCACCGTCGGCGAGCAGGCCGATGGCTATCTGGGGATCAAGGGCAATGTGAGCGGGGACGTGCGCTCCGCCGTCGACGCGCTCAACATCAAGCGCCGCGCCGCTTACACGGATCTTGCCGCCAAGCGCGGCGTCACCGTGCAGGATATGGCGGCGGTGACCGGTTGCCAGACGCTGGCCGGCCGCGTCTCGCAGGGTCAGATCTACCGCATCGGCACCGGCGACTGGCAGGCCAAGGGCGCCGGCCCCATCGCGCTGCCGGATTATTGCGCGACGGCTGCCAAGTAGCCGGGCTCCCGATTCGGCTCGCTGGCGGGCCGGAGTGGCGCTTTCGGCCGGACTTTCCCCGGCAGAGCGCCAACTCTCCCGCCGGAGTTGACTTGGAGGGATTCGCTTTCTACACGGGCCGCGCCTTGACGGGGGCGGTCCAAGCACGTCATGGAGCAAGCGACTTTATACCCATGGGGGTATGACGGAGCAGATGCCATGGCTGAGACCGAACCCGGGCAGGACCCGATTGCCGAAGATGCCCGCATCCGCTCGCTCGACGAGCGGCTGAAGCGGGCCGAAGCGGTCGAACAGGTCAGAACCGGAGCGAATAAAGCCGGCGCCACGGACGAAAATTATCGTCTGGGCAACCGGGTGCTCGCGGAACTGGTCGGTGGTCTTGCCGGCGGCGCGTTGATCGGCTGGGTTCTTGACCGGCTGATCGGCACATCGCCCTGGCTCCTGCTGGCGTTTCTCTTCATGGGGATCGTCGTTGCCTTCAGGAACATCATGAGGATTTCGACCAAGCGTCCTGACGAATAAGGGCGCTTTCGTTGTAATCAGAGCCGAATTTTTGGCGAACTTTTGGGAAGCAGACGTGGCACAATCCGGTAAGATCGACCCAATGAACCAGTTCGCGATCGAGCCGATGTTCGGCACCGGTCACTGGGCGATCGGCGGTTATAATATCGCCTTCACCAACAGCGCGCTGTGGATGGTGGTGGCCGCCGTCGCGCTCTGGGCGTTCATGTTCTTCGGCATGAAGCGCCAGCAAGTGCCCGGCCGCTGGCAGATGGCAGTCGAGACGATGACGAATTTCATCGACAATCTCCTGCTCTCCAACTGCGGCAAGGGCGGCAAGGTGTTCGTGCCTTATGTCTTCTCGCTGTTCATGTTCATCCTGTTCGCCAACCTGCTCGGCATGTTGCCGCTGGGCGTGTTCGGCGTGCATCCCTTCACCTTCACCAGCCATTTCACCGCGACGGGCGTTCTCGCCATTCTGAGCTTCTCGATCGTGCTGGTCGTGGGTTTCTGGCGGCATGGGCTGCATTTCTTCTCGCTGTTCATCCCGCAGGGCACGCCGGTGCCGATGATCCCGATCATCTTCCTGATCGAGCTGGTCTCCTTCATGGTGCGCCCTTTCAGCCTTGGCCTGCGACTGTTCGTGGCCATGACGGCGGGGCATGTGCTGCTCAAGGTGCTCGCCGGCTTCGTGATCAATTCGACCAATGCGGGCGCCATCTATGGCCTGACCGTGGGTCTGCCGACATTTGCGCTGATGATCGGCATCAGTGCGCTGGAAGTGCTGGTGGCCGTGGTTCAGGCCTATGTGTTTGCGCTGCTGACCTCGCTCTACATCAATGACGCGGTCAATCTTCACTGAGTTTTCAACCAACAATTTCGCTAGTTTCAAAGAAGGAGTTTACTGACATGGACGCAGAAGCCGCAAAGCTCATCGGTGCCGGTCTCGCAGCTGTTGGCGCGGGCATTGCCTCGCTCGGCGTGGGCAACGTGTTCGCCTCGTTCCTCGAGAGCGCGCTGCGCAACCCCAGCGCCGCCGACAGCCAGCAGGGCCGTCTGTTCATCGGCTTCGCAGCCGCCGAGCTTCTCGGTCTGCTGTCGTTCGTTGTGGCGATGATCCTGATCTTCGTTGCCTGATCGACCAGACGATCTGACAATGACGGTGAGCGGTGGCGCCCTGCACAGGGTGTCACCGGCTCGCCATGACGGACAGGTGATATGCCTCAGATAGCCCAGTTAGCCGCAACCTACTCGTCGCAGGTCTTCTGGATTCTGCTGACATTTGGTTTCGTATTCTTCGTGATCGGTCGCGGGATGCTGCCCAAGGTGCAGTCCACGGTCGACGCGCGCGACCAGAAGATCGCCGCCGACCTCGAGGCGGCCAAGGCGAATTCGGCCGCGGCCGATGCGCTTGAGGCCGACTGGCGAGTGAAGGAAAATGCCGCGCGTGCGGCGGCCCATGCCAAAATGGCGCAAGCACATGCGGAAGCAGGTGTGAACCGTGATGCGGCGCTGGCCAAGGCGGACGTGGCGATCGGCGAGACGCTGGCCGCAGCCGAACGCAAAATTGCCGCCGGTCGTGCCAAGGCGCTTGGTGAAATTGAAACAGTCGCGGCCGAAGCTGCGGCAGACATCGTGCGGCGCCTGGCCGGCACGGAGATTGCCTCCGATGTCGCGCTCAAGGCAGTGAAGGCGGTGATTTAAGATGGCTGGTGAAGGCGAAAATGCGTCGGCGGCAGTGGCTCATAATCTCGAACATGCCGACAAGGTGCAAACCTTGAGCGGTGAGATCCACGCCTCGACCGAAGCCCATGGCGGACCGGACATGAGTGGCCCGGAAGCCACGGCGCTGTTCATGAACGGCACTGGCTGGGTCAGCCTGGCCATGTTGATCTTCCTGGCCCTTCTGGTCTGGAAGAAGGTGCCCGCCGCGATCGGTGCGGCGCTGGACAGGAAAATCGGCGCCATTCGGGCCCAGCTCGACGAGGCCGCAAAGCTGCGCGCCGAAGCCGAAGCGCTCAAGGCCGAGTATGAAGCGCGGATGGCGACCGCAACCAAGGATGCCGCCGCCATGCGGGCTGCAGCCGAGGAAGAGGCCGCCGATCTCATCGCACAGGCGAAGATTGATTCCGAGGCGCTGATTGTCCGCCGTCAGAAGATGGCGGAAGACAAGATCGGCGCGGCCGAACGCAAGGCCATTGCCGATGTGCGGACACGCGCCGCAGCGGCGGCAACGTCGGCCGCCGCAGCTCTGCTGGCCCAGAATTATGACGCCAAGGCGGACAAGGCACTGGTCGATGATGTGATCGCCAAGATCGCGCACTGACCCTTTCCGCGCTTGTCTGCGGAGGTGAAAAGGCCGGGCAGGGGTAACCCTCCCGGCCTTTTTCTTGTCTTCCGATCGGGCATGTCTCCCGATCGGGCAGTGCCCCTTCAGCCCGGCTTGCGGAACAGATAGGCGAACTGGTCGGTCTTTCCCCGAATGGAAGGGTCGAAGACATTCTTGTCATGCGGGTCGTCCGGGCGGGCGAGCAGCTTCGACTCGCCGACAAAGCGGAAGCCGGCCTTCTCGATCTCCGCGCGAGCGGCAGCGGGATCGATCCGGTGCAGCTTGGCCGGCACGGTGAAATCCGGATCAGTCTTGGCGACATGATCCACCACCAGCAGCACGCCGCCGGGCTTCAGCGCATCATAAAGCCGCTTGCCGACCGTGCTCGCCAGATCGGCGGGGAAGTCGGCGAGATGCAGGTCATGATAATTTTGCACCGTGATGATCGCGTCCAGCGTCTCCGGGAACGCGACCTGCGCCAGTGCCATATCGAGCGGGGTGATGGCGGGATAGCTGGCGACGACCGCCTTCTGCTCCTCCGCATAGGCCGGGCGAAAGCCGATAAACTCCGCCGCCTGATAGCCATAGACCTTGCCTTGCGGGCCGACCGTATCCGCGAGAATGCGCGTGAAATAGCCACCGCCCATCATGAAGTCGGCCACCTTCATGCCGGGCTGGATGCCGGCGAAGGCCAGCAATTCGCCGGGGTGGCGGACGGCATCGCGATCGACATCGGCGCTGGGACGTTTGGGGTCGGCCAGCGCGGCCTTGATCGCGGGCGATACCGTCGCGGCGTGATCGTGATTCTGGGCGGACAGGGGCAGCGACGCGAGGCCGGCCATCCCCAGTGCGAGCGCGGCGCAGGCGCCGGACAGCGCAGTTCTCATGACACTCTCTCCCATTTTCAGCCGCGCTTCGGGGACGGCTATGGTTGCCGAGTTGCCCAAGTGGCGCGCTATGCCTAAATCCCCGGTCATGATCGACCGACCCTCATCACCGGACCGTTTCAACGAGGACCGGGCCACTTATACGGTGCGCGGCAGTGATGCGCCAGATATTGAGGCGGGCGTCGCCGCGATCCGCGAGACACTGGCAACACTGCCGACGCGCCCCGGCGTCTACCGCATGCAGGATGCGCGCGGCGATGTGCTTTATGTCGGCAAGGCGCGGGCGCTGCGCAATCGCGTGGGCAATTATGTGCAGGTCGACCGGCTCTCCCGGCGGTTACAGCGGATGGTCTCGCAAACCCGCTCGATGACCATCGTGACGACGCAGAGCGAGGCCGAGGCGCTGCTGCTCGAGGCGCAACTGATCAAGCGCTTCCGCCCGCCCTATAATGTGCTGCTGCGCGACGATAAAAGCTTCCCCTTCATCCTGCTGCGCGAGGATCACCCCTTCGGGCGCATCCAGCTCCATCGCGGCGCACGCAACATCAAGGGGCAATATTACGGGCCATTTGCCGGGGCAGGGGAGGTCCGCAAGACACTCAATGCGTTGCAGAAGCTGTTCCTGCTGCGCAGTTGCACGGACAGTTTTTTCAACAATCGCTCGCGGCCCTGCCTGCTTTACCAGATCAAGCGCTGTTCCGCGCCCTGTGTCGGCCGGATCAGCGAGGCGGATTATGCCGAGTTGATGAACGATGCGCGGGATTTTCTCGGCGGCAGATCGACCAGGGTGCAGGCCAGGCTGGGCGAAGCGATGAACGCGGCCGCCGAGGGCATGGATTATGAGATGGCTGCGGTCTATCGCGACCGGCTGAAAGCGCTCACCTTCATTCAGGGCAGTCAGGCGATCAATGCCGAAGGGTTGGGCGACGCCGACATCTTTGCGCTGGCCAACCAGAATGGCGGCATGTGCATCCAGGCCTTTTTCATTCGCGGCGGGCAGAATTGGGGGCATCGCAGCTTCTTTCCGATCCACACGGCGGAGGTGGGGGAGGATGAGGTGCTGGCCCAGTTCATGGCGCAGTTTTACGAGGATGTGCCGCCGGCGAAACTCATTCTGACCGATCGCGAGCCGGCCGATCTGCTGGTGCTGACCGAGGCGTTCAGCCAGCGGATCGGCCGCAAGGTGCGCATCGAGACGCCGCAGCGGGGCGATCGGATGAAGCTGATCCGGCAGGCGCAGCGCAACGCCGTGGAAGCGCTGGAGCGGCGGCAGGCCGAGAGCAGCGCGCAGGGCAAGATCCTGGCGGACATGGTCGAGCTGTTCGGGCTGGACGGCGTGCCGGACCGCATCGAGGTCTATGACAACAGCCATATCCAGGGCAGCCATGCCTTGGGCGCAATGATCGTCGCCGGGCCGGAAGGCTTGCGCAAGAACGCCTATCGCAAATTCAACATCAAGCGCCCCGAGACGATCGCGGGTGACGATTTCGGCATGATGCGCGAAGTGTTCGAGCGGCGATTCGCCCGCGCGCAGACGGACGATCCCGCGCGCGAGTCGGGCGAATGGCCGGACCTAGTGCTGATCGACGGCGGCCGGGGCCAGCTCAACGCCGCCCGCAATGTGCTGGAGGAGATGGGCGTGGAGGATGTGCCGATGATCGGCATCGCCAAGGGGCCGCATCATGGCCGCGACGGGCGCGAGGTGTTCCACCTGCTCGACGGGCGCGAAATCTCGCTGCCGGTCAATCATCCGGTGCTCTTCTATCTCCAGCGGCTGCGTGACGAGGCCCACCGCTTCGCCATCGGCGCGCACCGGCAGAAGCGCAGCAAGGCGATCACCGTCAGTTCGCTGGACGAGGTGCCGGGCATCGGCCCCGCGCGCAAGCGGGCGCTGCTGATGCATTTCGGCACCGCGCGGGCCGTGCGAGGCGCCAGCCTTGAGGACCTCCAGCGCGCGCCGGGGATATCCTCCGGCGTGGCGCAGACGATCCATGACTATTTCCACGGGTGATTAACGGCTTTGCCGGGCGGGAAGGGGCTATGCCGGCGCGTGAAGGTTGAAGCGTCGGCCGTTCGGCGCTAAGGGCGCTTGCTCCAGACGTCATTCGGACATAGTCGACACATATGCTGTTCACCTTCCTCCTCGTCGTTCAGGCCATCATCGCCTTCGTGCTGGTCACGGTCATCCTGATGCAGCGCTCGGAGGGGGGCGGTCTCGGCATGGGCGGCGGCGGCGGCCCGTCCGGGCTGATGTCCGCGCGCGGCGCGGCGGATTTCCTCACGCGGATGACAGGCATCCTCGCGGCGGTCTTCGTGGGCATGAGCATCATCCTGGCGATCATCGCAGCCACGCAGCATCGCGGCGCGACAGTGGATACCTCGCTGGTCGGCAAGACCACGACGAGTGCTCCGCTGGCCGGTGGCGAGGATGCGTTGCCTGCGGGCACGGCCGATGAAGACGCCGCACCCGCGGCGCAAAATCAGGCTGTGCCGCTCGCCAACTGAGGCGAAGCGCAATATTTTTTCGCGGAAAGCGGATTCGTCCGCTTGCCCTTCCGTTCACCTTCAGCTTAAGCCTTTATCCCCATGGCGCGGTTCATTTTCATCACCGGCGGCGTGGTCTCTTCGCTTGGCAAAGGTCTTATGGCCGCGTCCCTCGGGGCGCTTTTGCAGGCGCGTGGCTACAAGGTCCGCACTCGTAAGTTCGACCCGTATCTGAACGTCGATCCCGGCACGATGTCGCCCTATCAACATGGCGAAGTCTATGTCACGGATGACGGGGCGGAGACGGATCTCGACCTTGGTCATTATGAGCGCTTCACGGGCGTTGCCAGCCGACAGGCCGACAACGTCACGCAGGGGCGCATCTACCAGACGATCATCCAGAAGGAGCGCCGCGGCGATTATCTCGGCGCGACGGTGCAGGTCATCCCGCACGTCACGGACGAGATCAAGGCCTTCGCCCTTGCGGAGACCGATGATGTCGACTTCGTGCTGTGCGAGATTGGCGGCACGGTCGGCGACATCGAGAGCCTGCCGTTCATCGAGGCGATCCGTCAGCTCCACAATGAACTGGGGCCCAAGCAGTCCATCTTCGTCCATGTGACGCTGGTGCCGTATATCGCGGCCGCCGGCGAGCTGAAGACCAAGCCGACCCAGCACAGCGTGCGCGAACTCACCTCGCTCGGCATCCAGCCGCATATTCTGCTTTGCCGCTGCGAACAGCCGCTGCCGGACAGCGAGCAGGCCAAGATCGCCCTGTTCTGCAACGTCCCCAAGGACGCGGTGATTCCGGCGCTGGACGCGCGCAGCATCTATGCGGTGCCGGCGCAATATCATCATGAAGGCCTCGACCGGGCAGTGCTGGCGGCGTTCGGCATCGAAGGCAGCATCGAGCCCGACCTGAAGCGCTGGGATGACATCATGGAACGCCATGACCATCCCGAGGGCGAGGTGACGATCGGCGTCGTCGGCAAATATGTCGGCTTGCAGGATGCCTATAAGTCGCTGCACGAGGCACTGATGCATGGCGGTCTCGCCAATCGCGTCAAGGTGAAGGTGCAATGGCTCGATGCCGAGCTGTTCGAGGATGAAGGCAGCGACCTGGCGGCGCAGCTGGAGCCGATGCACGGCATATTGGTGCCCGGCGGCTTCGGCGTGCGCGGATCGGAAGGCAAGATTGCCAGCGTCCGCTTTGCCCGCGAGCGCAACGTGCCGTTCTTCGGAATCTGCCTCGGCATGCAGATGGCGTGCATCGAGGGCGCGCGGAACACGGCGGGGATCAGCGACGCCTCGACCACCGAATTCGGGCCGACCGATGAGCCGGTCGTCGGCCTCATCACCGAGTGGATGAGCCGGGAAGGCATGCAGCAGCGCGACGCTGAGACCGACCTTGGCGGCACGATGCGGCTTGGCGCCTATCCGGCCAGACTGTCGCCAGACAGCAAGGTGGCGGATATCTACGGCACGGACGACATCAGCGAGCGGCACCGCCATCGCTATGAGGTCAATGCGCGCTATCGCGAGCAGCTGGAAGCCGGCGGGCTGATCTTCTCGGGCATGTCGCCGGATGGCGCGCTGCCGGAGATTGTCGAGCGGCCGGACCATCCCTGGTTCATCGGCGTGCAGTTCCACCCGGAGCTGAAATCCAAGCCGTTCGATCCGCATCCGTTGTTCAAGAGCTTTATCGCGGCGGCGGTGAAGCAGAGCCGGTTGGTCTAGGGCAGGGAGCAGCGGATCGCGCTGCCCTGGTTTGCGACGCAGCCGCGGGCGGCCGTTCGCAACCGGCCATCAAGGCTTGTTCCCTTGTGACCGGGCGAAGTTGCCATTTCTTGTCGCAAGAAAGGGCGCCCGGTTGCCCGGACGCCCTCCTGCTTGGGACTGGTGGCCCGCTTCAGGCGGCGTCTTGTGCAGTCGCGGGCAGGTCGACGACGGCGCCCTTGCCATTGATTGCGATCTTGCGCGGTTTCATCGCATCCGGAATCTCGCGGACCAGCTCGATGGTGAGCAGGCCGTCGGCCAGATCGGCCTGATCGACGCGCACGAAGTCGGCCAGCTCGAAGCGGCGTTCAAAACCGCGATTGGCGATGCCCAGATGCAGGAAGCGCGGCTGCTCATCCTGCGCCGCCTCGGCCTTGCGACCGGTAATCTGGAGAAGGTTCTGCTGCGCCGTGATGTCGATTTCATCCGGCTTGAAGCCAGCGACGGCAAGCGTCACACGGTAGCGATCTTCCGCGAGCCGCTCGATATTATAGGGCGGGTAATTATCCGCATGCTGGCCGCGGGCGCTGTTCTCGATCAGATCGAACAGGCGGTCGAAGCCGACAGTGGAGCGGCGGTAAGGGGTCAAGTCAAAGCCACGCATAGTCAAATCCTCCTGATGGAGCGTGTTTGAAGTGCGATGCCAGGCCCGGTAGCGGCACCTGGAGCATCATCCGGCCCCAAAACAGGCGACCGGATGCTATCCAGATATGCGTGAGGAATGGGCTTTCAAGAGGGCAGGGCAAGGATGGAGGCGCTGGAAAAGACTAAGCGCCCAGATCGTTGCCGATCCGGGCGCCCGTGGACGAATTAATCGTCTCCCCCTTTGGGATCGCACGACGCCGCCTCCAAGGCCCCCTCAAGCATGAAGGCGTGGCGCGATCTCCCTGAACCACGGCCGCTATGAAAAGCCTGTGTTTCAGCCACGAAATTAGGCGAGCCATCGGGCGGTGTCACGAGCCAAGTTGCCACCGCCGGCAGATTGCCCCGCGCTCTGTGCCAATTCCGCAACAGACCAATGCGCAAGCCCTGTTAACCATGGTGGACGGTCCGTTTCCGGACGGCCTCTTGCCAGCACCCCGCGCGCACCATAGAGCAGGGGCATTAGTCCCGCAGCGAGATCGCCCGCAGCCTCATGATCCTCAACCGCTACGAAAAGATGATTGCCCGGCGCTATCTTCTCCCCGGCAAGGGCGAAGGGTTCATCTTCCTCGTCGCCTCGATCAGCCTCGCGGCGGTGATGCTGGGGGTGGCCGCGCTGATCGTGGTGATGAGCGTGATGAACGGGTTCCGCGCGGAGCTGTTCGACAAGATCGTCGGTCTCAATGGCCATGCCGTGGTGCAGGGCTATGGCGGCAGGCTCGATAATTGGCAGGAGATCGCGGCCCAGGCCAGGGCGACTCCGGGCGTGACGAGCGTGACGCCGCTCATCGAGCAGCCGTTGCTGGCGATCTATCAGGGCCGGGCGGAAGCAGCGCTGGTTCGGGGAATGGCCGAGCAGGACATCCGGAGCAATCCCTCGCTCAAGACCAAGATCGTTGCCGGCTCGCTCGACGCGATCCGCGCCGGCAGCGACAAGGTGGCGATCGGCTCACGGCTTGCCGAGAATCTCGGCGCATCGATCGGCCAGACGATCACGGTCATCAATCCGTCCGGCCGCTCGACGCCGTTCGGCACGATGCCGCGCCAGATCCCCTATGAGATCGGCGCGATCTTCGAAATCGGCGTCTATGATTTCGACAAGGCCTATATCATCATGCCGATGCAGGAGGCGCAGACGCTGCTGCTGATGGGCGACAAGGTGCAGATGCTCGAACTGCAGACCAGCGACCCGGACCGCATCGGCGAGTTCATGGCGCCGCTCGCCAAGGCCGTTGAGGGCAAGGCGATCGTGATCGACTGGCGGCAAATGAACTCCAGCCTGTTCGAAGCCCTGCAAGTGGACCGGGTGGTGTCCTTCGTCATCCTCTCGCTCATCATTCTGGTGGCGGTGTTCAACATCCTTTCCTCGCTGATCATGCTGGTGCGCGCCAAGACGCGGGACATCGCGATATTGCGCACCATGGGCGCCACGCGCAGCAGCCTTTTGCGGATCTTCGTAACGGTGGGCTTGACCATCGGCTCGATGGGCATGCTGGCCGGGCTGATTCTCGGCTTCGTCATCCTCTATTTCCGCCAGGGCATCTTGAACGGGGTGCAGTTGCTGACCGGCCAGCAGATCTGGGATCCTTCGATCCGCTTTCTGACCACGCTGCCATCCAAGCCCGACCCGCTGGAAATCGTGGGCATCTGCGTGATGGCGGTGGGCTTCAGCTTCCTCGCCACGCTTTACCCGGCGCTCAAGGCCGCCAATACCGATCCCGTTCAGGTGCTGCGCTATGAATGAAGTACTTTCGGTCGAGCGGCTCTCGCGCAGTTTTACGCAGGGTGACGCCAGGGTCGATGTGTTGCGCGGTGTCGATCTGGCGGTCGCCGCGGGCGAGATCGTGGCCCTGCTCGGACCGTCCGGCAGCGGCAAGTCCACCATGTTGCAAGCCGTCGGCCTGCTGGAGGGCGGCTATGGCGGCTCGATCCGCCTGTGCGGCGTGGAAGTGGCGGCTGAGGGCAATGACGGCCGCACGAAACTGCGCCGCGAAAAACTCGGATTCGTCTATCAGTTCCATCATTTACTGCCGGATTTCAGCGCGATCGAGAATGTGATCCTGCCGCAGCTCATCCTCGGTAAAACATCGGATGAGGCTGCGGCGCGGGCGACGAGCCTGCTCACCAGCCTCGGCCTTGCTCACCGGCTCACGCATAAGCCGAGCCAGCTTTCCGGCGGCGAGCAGCAGCGTGTCGCGGTGGCGCGGGCGCTGGCCAACCAACCCGCGCTGGTGCTGGCGGATGAGCCCACTGGCAATCTCGATGAGCGCACGGCGGACATCGTGCTGGACGAATTTATCCGCCTCGTGCGGGAGCAGGGATCGGCCGGGCTGATCGCCACGCATAACGAGCGCCTCGCCGCGCGGATGGATCGGATCGTGCGCCTTCATGACGGGCGACTGGACTGATCACAGGCCGAGCAGCGCCCAGGCCCGGACGGTCCGTGGTTCGATCGCGACGCTTCAAACAGGGCCGGGCTGCCTCTAAAGTCAAGGGTGGAGACGACTCACCGGATCGCTCATGCAAGAGCGCGAACCGGAGCAGGAGCATGACATGGCCACTATTCTCATCACGGGCGCCAATCGCGGGATCGGCCTGGAACTGGCGTGGCAATATGCCGATGCCGGGCATGACGTCATCCGCTGCATGCGGGGCACGGACAAGGCCGGCGAGCCCATTGGCGAGGTGCATTCGCTCGACGTGACGGACGATGCCTCGGTGGCCGCGCTGGCTCATCTGCTCGACGGGCGACCGATTGATCTGGTGATCGCCAATGCCGGCGTGATCGGGCCGGAGCAGCAGAGCAGCACGCAGATGGATTTCCCCGGTTTTCTCGCGACGCTCGATACCAATGTATTGGGTCCGCTGCGGGTGGTGCAGGCGTTGCTCCCCAATTTGCGCGCGGCGCATCATGCGCGGGTCGCCGTCATCTCCAGCAGGATGGGCTCCTTCGCCTCGGCGCAATCCGGCTCCGTCGCCTATCGCGCGTCCAAGGCCGCGGTGAACAAGGTCTTCCAATGCCTTGCGACGGACCTCAAAGAGGAAGGCATTGCCGTCGTGGCGCTGCATCCGGGCTGGGTGCGCACCGACATGGGCGGCACCGGCGCAGATATTTCGGTGGAAAGCAGTGCCGCCGGCATCCGCGCGGTGGTGGAAGGCCTGACCATCGAGCGGACCGGCGGATTTTACGCCTATGACGGAAAAGCGCTCGATTGGTGAGGTGAGGCATCGCGTGCAGGCCGTGACAGGTGGCCAGGCCAGCGCGAACGCCCGCTCTTTGAAAACCATGGCAGCGCAGGCGCCGGCGGCGACCTCCGCTGCCACGGATACGGCAGTTATCATGCCGTTCAGGTGCGGCTGAGGCCCACCAGCTTGCCCTGATCGATCGTCGCGACGGCAGCCTTGAGTTCGTCGATGCTGCCGGCATTCCCGTCCGCTTCGATCATGAAGCGCTTGGCCACCATCGTCATGAAGCTGCCGCGTTCCGAAGCGCGGTTCCATTTCTCGACGACGAGATTGCCGTCTGTGGTGGTGGTGCGCTCGTAGCTGTCGGCGTCTTCCGAGTTGGCTTCGACGCCGAATGCCGCGCCCAGACCGGCCATTGCCCCCACCACGGCGGCATCGGTGATCTTGAGCGTGAAGCGCTTGTCGCCCGCTGTGTAGGTCGCTTCGGCATGGCTGCCGGGGCCAGCGCGCATGCTCTTGGTGGCCGTCCGCTCATAGCTGCCGATGCTGGCCGGCAGCAGGTCCTGCAACGCTGCCGGTGCGATGGCGGTCGCGGGGCCGGCATTCGCGGCCCGTTCCATGTCCTTGGCGGCTTCCTCGATCTTGCCGGTATCGATTGTGCCGATGCCGGGGATGGAGACCGATCCGCCGCTGCTCTGCGCCACCGCGCCCAAATTCGGGCTGCCAAGGCCGGTCATGCGGCTGAGCCCAGCGGTCAACGCGCCGATGACGAGATACAGCACCACGACGCAAAGGACGGTGACGATGGTATAGGTCATCGCCTTATCCGCCGGAATCTTCATCAGTGGCCCTACACCCACATAGAAGAGATAGAAGGAATAGACGCCGACGATCGCCAGGATGGCGAGTGACGGGATCAGCCCGAAGACGCCCGCAACCCAGCCCGCGGTCATCGAATAGACCACCAGCTTGAACGCGTTGCGAGAGTTCGCCTCGCCGCCGAAGTTGGGCGCCAGCTTGTTGGCGACGAAGCAGATGACGAACAGGCCGATCAGGGTCAGGACATAGCTGATCACCGCCTGCGAAAGACCGCTGGCCAATGACGGGCGAAAACTGATGCCAAATGCGCCAAAGCCGAAGATCTGCCCGCCAAGAAATGTCGCCACCGGGCCAATCGCGGCCAATGGCATCGCATAACGGGTGAAAATCTCCCCACTCGAAAGCGTCTCACGCTCGATGATGGGCCACTCGTCCTTGGGCTTCAAAATGATGGCCTTGGCCCGAACGATGATAGAACCAACTGGATTTTCCGGCGTCTCAACTGACATGGCACACCTCCCAATCGTGATCGAAGGCATGATTGGACCATGAATTGCCTGCAGGGGCAAGATTTTCACATCAAAGCCGAAAAAGCTTGTGGACAAGTCCCGTGGAGCGACCGGAATGCCTTGTCTTACGGGGCTTCTCCGCCACATAAGGGCTGAGCCATGCCCCATGCGCCCTACATCCCCCTTCGCAACCTGTCCGCCTATAGCTTGCTGGAAGGCGCCATCGCGCCCAAGCAGCTTGCCGCGCGCGCCAAAGAGCTGGGCTTTCCCGCTGCCGCGCTGACCGATCGCAACGGCCTCTATGCGGCCATGGCGTTCTCCGATGCCGCCGCAAAGGCCGGGGTGCAGCCGATCATCGGCGTCACCCTTGGCGTAGCGCGGCCGGATCGGCCGGAGACGGCGCCGCTTGCACTCGACTGGCTGGTGCTGCTCGCGCAGGACGAGACAGGCTATGGCAATCTGTGCGCATTGGCCAGCCAGGCGCATGTCGATCGCCCGCTGGAAGCGGATGCCCATGTGACCATGGCCGCGCTGGCCGATCATGCCGCCGGACTCATCTGCCTGACCGGCGCGGGCGATGGCGCGCTGGCAAGGCTGCTCGCGGAGGATCAGCCGGACGCCGCCGCGACCTATCTCGACCGATTGCAGGCGCTGTTCGACGACCGGCTTTATATCGAGCTCTCCCGCATGGGCGATCCGGTGATGGAGCGGGCGGAGAGCGCGCTGCTCGACCTCGCCTATGCGCGCGAATTGCCCATCGTCGCCACCAACCCGGCCTGCTATGCGGATGCGGATTTCCACGGGGCGCATGATGTGCTGCTGTGCATCGCCAACAGCAGCTATATCGAAAGCGACGACCGGCCGAAAAGCTCTCCCCAGACATGGATGAAGCCGGCCGACACCATGATGGGGCTGTTTGCCGACCTGCCCGAGGCGATCGCCAATACGCTCGTCGTCGCGCAGCGCTGCGCCGTGATGGCGCCCAAGCGCAAGCCGATCCTCCCCAGCCTTGCCGGCGATCTGAAAGGCGAGGAGACGCAACTGCGCGTGGATGCCGAGGCGGGCCTTGCCGCCCGGCTCGACAGGATTCCGGTGACGGATGCCGAGGAGCGCAAAGCCTATTTCGACCGGCTCGATTTCGAGCTGAACGTCATCAACCAGATGGGTTTCCCCGGCTACTTCCTCATCGTTGCCGATTTCATCAAATGGGCAAAATTGCAGGATATTCCGGTGGGACCGGGGCGTGGCTCCGGCGCGGGCTCGGTGGTCGCCTGGGCGCTCACCATCACCGATCTTGATCCGCTCAAGCTGGGGCTGCTGTTCGAGCGCTTCCTCAACCCCGAACGCGTCTCGATGCCGGACTTCGACATCGACTTTTGCGAAACGCGGCGTGGCGAGGTCATTCGTTACGTGCAGGAGAAATATGGCCGCGATCATGTCGCGCAGATCATCACCTTCGGCACGCTGAAGGCGCGCGCGGCGCTCAAGGACACCGGCCGCGTTCTCCAGATGGGCTATAATCAGGTTGACCGCCTCGCCAAGCTGGTGCCCAATCACCCGACCGACCCGTGGACGCTCGAGCGCACCATGAACGGTTCCACCGAGTTCGTGGCCGAATATAAGGCCGATCGACAGATCCGGGCGCTCGTCGATCAGGCGATGATGCTGGAAGGCCTGCCGCGCAACAGCTCGACCCATGCCGCCGGCGTGGTGATTGGCGATCGCCCGCTCAGCCAGTTGGTCCCGCTGTATCGCGATCCCAAATCCGACATGCCGGTCACCCAGTTCGACATGAAATATGTCGAGACGGCGGGGCTGGTGAAGTTCGACTTTCTCGGCCTCAAGACGCTCTCCGTGCTCCAGCGCGCGGTGCAGCTGATTGCCAAGCGCGGCGTGAGCCTGGACCTCAATGGCCTGAGCTGGGACGATCAGGGCGTTTACGACCTCCTCAAGCGTGGTGACACGGTCGGCGTGTTCCAGCTGGAATCCGAAGGCATGCGCAAGACGCTGGCAGCGGTGAAGCCGACCAATTTCGGCGATATCATCGCGCTTGTCTCGCTCTACCGGCCGGGGCCGATGGACAATATTCCGCTCTTCGGCCGGCGCAAGAATGGCGAGGAGGAGATCCAGTATCCGCACGCGCTGCTGGAGCCGATCCTGAACGAGACCTATGGCGTCTTCGTCTATCAGGAACAGGTGATGCAGGCCGCGCAGATCCTCGCCGGCTATTCGCTCGGCGGCGCCGATCTGCTGCGCCGCGCGATGGGCAAGAAGATCAAGGCGGAAATGGACGCACAGCGCCTCACTTTCGTGGAAGGCTGCAAGACCAACAATATCGACAAGAAGAAGGCCAATGAGCTGTTCGACTTGATCGACAAGTTTGCCGGCTATGGCTTCAACAAGAGCCACGCGGCCGCCTATGCGCTGCTTGCCTATCAGACGGCATGGCTCAAGGCGCATTATCCGGCGGAATTCTACGCGGCCTCCATGGCGTTCGATATTCACCAGACCGACAAGCTGTGCATCTTCGTCGATGACATGCGGCGCATGGGGCTCAGTTGCCTGGCGCCGGACATCAATGTGAGCGAGGCGGATTTCACGGTCGAACCGGATGCCGAGGACCCGTCCCGCTATGCCGTGCGCTATGCGCTGGGTGGCCTCAAGGGCGTGGGCGAGAAGGCGATGGAAACGCTGGTCGAGGAGCGCGACGCCAACGGCCCGTTCCAGGACCTGGACGATTTCGCCGGCCGCATCGAGCCGCGCCTGCTCAACCGCCGTCAACTGGAAAGCCTGTCAGCCGCCGGTGCGTTCGATGGGCTGAAGCTCGATCGCGGCGTGGTGCATGCGGCGGCCGAAACCATCCTCTCCGTTGCCGCCAAGGCGGCCGATATGCGCGAGAGCGGGCAGGGCGGCTTGTTCGGTGGAGACGATGCGGCCCATGCCGACGTGCCGCTGCCGACCAACGCCAACTGGACCCGCAGCGAACGCATGACGCAGGAGAAGGAAGCGTTCGGCTTCTATTTCTCGGCGCATCCCGTCGATCGCTATCGGGAAATCGCGCGCGAGCGTGGCGTGCGGAGCTTTGCCGAGCTTTGCGGCGCGGCCGATGGGCTGGGCGCCGGCGACCGCACCGGCGCGGCCATGGCGGGGCTCATCGAGGAACTGCGCTGGCGTGATACGCGCAAGGGCGGGCGGTTCGTCTCGGCCACCTTCTCGGATAGCAGCGGCCAGTTTCAGGCAAGCTGTTTTGACGAGGACGGGTGCAAGCTGCTCGCGCGGCTGCATGAGGAGAATGAATGCGCGCTCCTCACCGTGGAGCTGGACCGGCAACCCGGTGAGGAAACCCCGCGCGTCACCGTGCGCGCCGTGACGCCCTTCGCGCAGGTGGCGAGCACGACACGGCTGCGCATGGTGCTGGTGGTCGATGCCGCAGCGGCCATCGGTCCGCTCGCCACCATGCTGGCCCAGCGTCGCGGCGCGCGCTCGGTGATCGAAATCCACACGACCACCGAGGCTGGCGAGGCGCAGGTCCGCCTCGGCGGGGATTTCCAGATCGACAGCGAACTGGCGGAGCGGATCGAGGCGATCCATGGCGTCCGCTCGGTGACGCTGATGGGATCGGCCCCGCGACTGGCGCTGGTCTCGTCGCGTTAACGGCGGCTTTGCCGGAGAGAAGCCGAGACGGATGGGATCGCGGCCCGCATCGACGGCCGATGCGAGGGCGGCCGTCACCGATCCTGGACGGTCGTTCATTATCCATCCGGCGAACAACGGTGTGGCGGTTGGGGGGGCAAGCACTGTCACCGCGCTGCTGATGTCCAGAACCGGGCACGACCGGCCTCCCAACGATGACAGACGGTCAATGAGATTGCCACCCCGCAGCCGCCAACCCCAATGGGGCGAGCGCTTGTTTGACCCGCGCAACGAATGGCGTCGCCTCCATATTCCCCCATTGGCGGCTGCAGATCTTCATATCCCTCCAGCACGCCGCCGCTCGCTGTGGACCTGCGCTCAGAAAAGTCGCCCCTGATCGCTCGGCGGGACAAACAGGTTGCAACGCAACCGAACACGCCCGCGATCAAGGCCATGGCGCTGCCGGGCCTTGTCGAACCGGGTGTGGATGAGCGCGGCAAAGGGGCCTTGCCCCCGCATGCGGCTGCCGAAATCGGGGTCATTATCCCGTCCGCCACGCATCGACCGGATGAGGCTCATCACCCGGTCGGCACGGTCCGGCGCATGTTGGGCCAGCCAGGCCCGGAACAGCGGCGCCACCTCGAACGGCAACCGCACAGGTATATAGGAGACGGACTGTGCGCCTGCCGCTGCGGCCGCCGCGACCAGCGCTTCGATCTCATGATCGTTAATCGCGGGAATGATCGGCGCGAGGCAGGCGTTGACCGGCACTCCGGCATCGCTCAGCGCACGCATCGCGGCGAGGCGTTTGCGCGGATGCGGCGCGCGCGGCTCCAGCGTGCGGGACAGGGCAGGGTCCAGCGAGGTCAGCGAGATCCCGACCGCAACGAGCCCGTCCGTCGCCATCGGCGCCAGCAGATCGATATCGCGCGTCACCCGGTCCGACTTGGTGGTGATCATCAGCGGGTGGCGGCATTCGGCCAGCACCTCGATACAGGCGCGCGTGATCTGCCAGTCCGCCTCGATCGGTTGATAGGGATCGGTGTTCGTGCCCATCGCAATCGGGCTGACCTCATAGCGCGGCTTGGCCAGTTCGGCCCGCAACAACGCCGCGGCGTCCGGCTTCACGAACAGCCTGCTCTCGAAATCAAGGCCGGGCGAGAGATCGAACCGGGCATGGCTCGGCCGCGCGAAGCAGTAAATGCAGCCATGCTCACAACCGCGATAGGCATTGATCGACTGGTCAAAGCCGATATCGGGCGACTTGTTTCGCGTGATGATGGTGCGTGCCCGTTCCCGGGTCACAGTGGTTCGCAGCTTCGGAAGCGACTCCTCCTCCGTCTCATGCACCCAGTCCAGCCACGCCCCGTCGGCCTGCCGCGAGGGCAGGCTGAAGCGCGACGACTCATGATTGGTGGGGGCCCCGCGGCCCTTGATGACGGACATGGCGACATAGGAACATATAGCGAACAATATGGCAACGCCAGCCTGATTGTCGCTTGCATCGGCCGGCGCGGGCGCATAGGTTCACTTTTCGTTCTATAGAAGGGTTGCCTGTGTCGCTGGAGAGTCTCGCTGTCATTCTGATTGCTGTTCTGGTGGGGCTGGCGGCGGGCTGGACGATCCGGAGCCGCATGGCCGCCCCGCTGGATCGTGAATGCCGGGCGCTGGGCGAGCGGCTTGCCACGCTGGAGGAGATGCGGAATGCCGCATTGCGCGATCTTGCCGTGGCAACGGAGCGCGCGGAGCAGGCGGACGGGTTGCGCGAGCGGCTCGACGTGGCGGATCAGGCCCGGTCCGCCGCCGAGCGGGAGCTGGCCGCCTTGCGCGCCGACCATAGCGCGCGCAGCGAATCCTTCACCGCGCAGATCAGGAATTTGCAGGAGGCGCGCGAGCAACTCTCGGCGCAGTTCAGCGAAACGGCCGGCAAGCTGCTGGGTGAGGCCCAGCGGGCGCTCGTCGAGCGGGCCGATCATCGCTTCAATCAGGCGCATGAGAAGAGCGAGGCGAGCCTGAAGGCCCTGCTTCAGCCGGTCGAGACCACGCTCAAACGCTATGAGGAAGGGCTCGGCCGGGTCGAGAAGGAGCGGGTCGACAGCTATGCGGGCCTGCGCGAGGCTGTCGAGATGGTGCGCGCAGGGCAGGGGCAGGTGCGCGACGAAACGGCGCGGCTGGTCAATGCGCTGCGCTCCAGCCCCAAGGCCCGTGGCCGCTGGGGCGAGCAATCCCTGCAAAATGTGCTGGAGCAGGCCGGCCTCTCCCAGCATATTGATTTCCGGCAGGAAGTGTCCGTCGACACCGAGGATGGCCGACTGCGGCCCGATGTGATCGTGCGCCTGCCCGGCGGGCGGGAACTGATTATCGACGCGAAATGCTCGCTCAACGCTTATCTCGACGCCAGCGAGGCGGTGGACGATGCCGTGCGCACCGCGCATCTGCGCGCGCATGCCGGATCGCTGCGGCTGCATGCCCAGCAACTCGGCGCCAAGGAATATTGGACCCGCTTCGGCAATGCCGCCGATTATGTCGTCATGTATATTCCCGGCGAGCATTTCCTCTCGGCCGCGCTGGAGCAGGATGACGGCTTGTGGGAATGGGCGTTCGAGCGGCGGGTGTTGCTGGCCACGCCCACCAATCTGGTCGCGATAGCGCGCACGGTGGCAAGTGTCTGGCGGCAGGAAAAACTGGCCGAAGAGGCGCAACAGGTCGCGACTCTGGGCAAGGAAATGTATGAACGACTGGCCGTGGCGGCAGGGCACCTCTCCGCGCTCGGGCGCAGCCTCAATGGCTCGGTCTCGCATTATAACAAGTTCGTTTCCAGCTTCGAAAATCGCGTGCTGGTGACCGGCCGCCGCTTCAAGGAACTGAGCGTGGAGACCGGTTCGCGCGAGATCGAGGATATTACGGCGATCGAAACACTGGCGCGGCTACCGGAGCCGCCGCCTGGTGACATGCCCCGGACCGACGGCGTAAGCTGACCGGCCCGGATGGACGAAGGCTGGCAGGCCGGGGGTCGGGGCAGGCCGATCGCGCCTGGGCGTCCGGAATGCCGGCCATCGCGCTGGCCGCTATCGACGCCCATCATGTCTGACGGGCCCCCGGGGTTTCTTGCAGGCGCCGGCACGCCTCGATTGCGAATGCGAGTGAGGTCATGCCTTCATGGCCGCCTATTGACAGATGGGGATGGCCAGCGGAGCAATAGGCCAGAATATGGATCAGGAGGGACTCGCCATGTGTGACAAGGATATTCATCCCGGACTCATCGAGGACTGGAGCCTCACGCGCCGGACATTTGTGGCAACGGGCATTGTCGCGGCCGGCCTGGCGAGCAGTGCCTATGCTGCCGAAAATGTCGTTGAAAAGGATGTGACGGTCAAGACAGCGGATGGCTCGGCCGATGCCGCGCTGTTCCACCCACCGGGCAAGGGCAGCTGGCCTGCCGTGCTCATCTGGCCGGATATCATGGGCCTGCGTCCTGTTTTCCGCGAGATCGGCCGGCGGCTCGCCGCACAAGGCTATGTCGTGCTTGTGCCCAATCCCTTCTACCGCAGCAAGAAAGCGCCGGTGGTCGAGGGCAATGTCGATTTCAGCAATGCCGAAGTCCGTCAGGCGCTGTTCGGATATCGCGCGGCGATGACGGATGCCGGCGTGGCCACGGACGCGGTGGCCTATCTCGCCTTCCTCGATCAACAGCCGGAAACGGCCAAGGGCAAGAAAGCCGGCGTTCAGGGCTATTGCATGGGCGGACCGCTCTCGTTCATGACCGCGGCGGCCGTGCCGGGGCGGATCGGCGCGGTCGGCAGCTTCCATGGCGGTGGGCTGGTCACCGACCAGCCTGATAGTCCGCATCTGCTCATTCCCAGGACGCGAGCGGCCTATCTGGTCGCCGTCGCGAAGAATGACGATGCCCGTGAACCGGAAGCGAAAAATGTGCTGAAGGCGGCGTTCAAGGCAGCCAATCGTCCGGCAACGGTGGAGGTTTATCCAGCTGACCATGGCTGGTGCGTGCCGGGCAGCCAGGTTTATGATCAGGCTGCAGCCGAGCGCGCCTGGGCGGCCCTGACGACGCTCTACAAGACGAACCTCGTCTAGCGCCGCGCCGCCCCGTCCTGACATCAGGCGGGGCGGGGCTGGCATTTTGCGGGCCCTCGCGCGGCGCGGCGATCATGCCCGGCCTTTTCAGGAAAGAGGCAGGGCCCGGCTCCACAACCTTGATCGTGGCGGTTCGACCGCGCTCGCCTTGATGAAAAACCGCGCATTTCTCTGCGTCAAAGGCGCATAGGCGCGGCATGGAATGAAAGGTCAATGCAATGGTCTACGGGAAGAAACTGGCAGGAATAGCACTGGCCGCCATGATGCTCATGGCGGTGCCGGGCACGGCCATGGCATCGGATGCCGACATGATCCGCGAAGCGCAGGACCGCGCCGAGATCGATGCGCTGATGTGGAACTATGTCCGCGCGATCGATGCGTTCAATCCGGATGCCTATGTCAGCGTCTTCACGCCTGATGGCGCCTTTGGGGCGACCAAGGGCAGTGACGCATTGCGCAAGATGGTCGTCGATCTGAAGAAAAGTCAGGATGACCGCCGCGCGCGGGGCGAGCAGATACTCGCCATGCACCATATCGTGACCAATGCGAGCATCGCGTTCGTCGACAAGGATCATGCGCGTTACCATTATTACTGGATGACGGTGTTTGGCGGCGCCGCCGGCGTCGAGCCCGCGCCCCGCGTGGCAGCCGTCGGCCGGGGCGTTGACGATGTGGTGCGGGTGAACGGGACATGGCTCATCAAGACCCGGAATGTTGATCCCAAGGATTGAGCGTCCTTGTGGTCGGCCTCAAGGGGGACAGACCTTCCAGCTATTGAGACGCGTTATCAGTTTGATCGATCAATTCACGCGTTATGATCGATTTGAGCGATCAGGCTGATTGCGACAATGCGCTGGCCTTGCCCGCTGGGGGGTATAGGTTTCTCCTGAACATCAAAGGTCCGCAAAGGATCGATGCGATGAGGAGAGCGATGATGGAACTGAAAGGTTCAAAGACCGAAGACAATCTCAAGGAAGCCTTTGCCGGCGAGAGCCAGGCGAACCGGCGTTATCTATATTTTGCCCAGCAGGCCGATATTGAGGGCCATAATGATGTCGCCGCAGTTTTCCGCTCAACGGCGGAAGGCGAGACCGGGCACGCCCACGGCCATCTGGAATTCCTGCAAAGCGGTGGCGGCGATCCGGCCACGGACATGCCGATCGGCGATACGGTGAACAATCTCAAATCGGCCATCGCCGGCGAGACGCATGAATATACGGATATGTATCCGGGTATGGCCCGCACCGCCCGCGACGAAGGCTTTGATGAAATCGCGGAGTGGTTCGAGACGCTCGCCAAGGCCGAGAAGAGCCATGCCGGCAAATTCCAGAAGACGCTGGACGTGGTGCTGGCCGACGCCTGACGGACAGGGCCGGTCCAGCCCGGACCGCACTGTCCCTTGCGCTGTCCGGGAGGCCGTGCGCACCCGGATCGCCGTCTCCCTGATTTGAGCGCGGGCCGCTGGTCCGCGCTCATGGCGCGCAGGAGCGTACATGAAGGAAGGTAGCCTCGAGGCGCCGATGCGCCATCCCATCGCATGGCAGGATGAGAGCTTCTACGATGAAGCCGCGCTGGATGGCGAGTTGCGCCGCGTGTTCGACATTTGCCACGGCTGCCGGCGTTGCTTCAACCTGTGCAACAGCTTTCCACTGCTGTTCGACCGGATCGATGACAGCCCCGGCGAATCCGTGGACGATCTAGGCGCGGCAGACCTCAAGGCCGTCGTCGACCAATGCACGCTGTGCGACATGTGCTTCATGGTGAAGTGCCCTTATGTGCCGCCGCATCAGTTCGATCTCGATTTCCCCCATCTCATGCTGCGCTACCGCGCCGTGGAGCATCGCAAGGGGGAAACCAGCCTGGCCGATCGCGAACTGGCGCAGACCGACCGCAACGGCAAGCTCGCGCGGTTCGTGACCGGTCCGGTCAATGCCGCAACGCGGGAGAAGAGCCCGGCGCGCGGCGTGATGCAAGCGACGCTGGGCATCGACAAGCGGGCGCATTTACCGGCCTATGCCGATGTGCCGCTGGCCAATCAGCAAGCGCTGGTGCCGCCCCCCAATCCGGATGGCCCCGCCTTCGGCCGCAAGGTCGCGCTCTATGCGACCTGCTACGGCAATTTCAACGACCAGACTCCGGGCAATGCCGCGATCAGGGTGCTCGCGCATAATGGCGTGGCGGTGCGGATCGCCTATCCTGAATGTTGCGGCATGCCGCTGTTCGAAAATGGCGATCTTGGCGCGGTGGCGGCCGCCGCCGAGCGCGTCGCGGCCCATTTCGCGCCGCTGATCGAGCAGGGCTATGCGGTGGTGCCGCTCACCACGTCCTGCTCGCTGATGCTCAAATTCGAGTGGCCGCTCCTGCATCCGGACGATGAGCGGATTGCGGCCTTGTCGGCCCACACATTCGACCTCTCGCAATATGTGGTGATGCTGGCCAAGGAGACCGGGCTCATGCCGATCGACGATTGGGATGCGACCATCGGCGTGCATTTCGCCTGCCATGCCCGCGCGCAGAATATGGGCCCCAAGGCGATGGAGATGCTGCGCCTCATCCCCGGCGCCAGGCCGATCCTGACCGATCGCTGCTCGGGCCATGGCGGCAAATGGGGTATTTTCGCGGAGCATTTCGAGACGGCGGTGAAGGTCGGGCGGCCAGCGGCGCGTCAGCTTGCCAAGGACAAGCCGGATGTGATGGTGAGCGAATGCCCGCTGGCCGGTCCGCATCTCAAGCAGTTGCTGGACCTGTCCGGCACGGCCACAGTGCCGGAGCGGATCGGCCACCCGATCGAAGTGATGGCGCGGGCCTACGGGCTCTGAGGGACAGGAGAAGACCATGTCGCGCGACCAGCGGGTGATCACCCCCGAGGACATTATGGATCTCGCCACCTATGAAACCATCCGTCCGGAGAAGCGCGAGGAAGCGCTGCTGCGCAAGCGCTTCCGGCGGCTGTCGGTGGGGCCGCTCGTCACGGTCTCGTTCGAGAATTGGGACAGCATGTGGCTGCAGGTGCAGGAGATGCTGCGCATCGAGAAAGGCGGCGAGGAGCAGTTGGTCGATGAGCTGGCGGCCTATAATCCGATGATCCCCAATGGCCATGAACTTAATTGCACCTTGATGTTCGAGATTGACGATCCGGTGATCCGCGCCCGCACGCTGGGGAAGCTGGGTGGTATCGAGGATCATATCCACCTCTCGATCGATGGCGAGCGGATCACCGCTGTTGCCGAAGGCGATGTCGAGCGCAGCCGGCCGGACGGCAAGGCCTCCAGCGTCCATTTCCTGCACTTCCCCTTCACCGATGCGCAGATCGCCAAATGGCGATCAGGGGCCGGCGCCATGTTGTTTGGCATCGACCACCCGGCCTATGGCCATATGGCCGTGATCAGCGAGGATATCCGCCACGAACTGGCGCGGGATTTCGCCTGAAGACGATCCGGGGCATCGATGCGCGCCCCGGCAGCGCGGTGCTCAATCCACCATATCCTCTCGGCCACCAAGTGGAGCGGTGATCGCCGTCGCCTCATCATTGGCGTATGGCTCGATCCCGCGAGGATCGAGCGACGGGACGATGTCCACCATCGCACTCGCGCTCGCATGCGCACCCACCGGCTGCGCCATGGTGCTGATCGGCAGCGCGGGGGCAAGAGCGGGCGGGCCTTCCGCCGGCAGGAGCGCGGATGTTTCGGGTGTCTCGGCCACCATCGCTGTGCCATCAGCGGGCCTGGAGGGCACAATCTTGCTCACCAGACCGGCGATCAACGGCGCACTGAGCAACACCGGAAAGCCAGCAGCAGAGAATATCGTTTGGGCATGGTCCCCGCTTCGCGCCGTCTCTCATCACCAGAGTCGTCGGGCATTATCGCCCGAGGTTTAGCGTTCGGTAAATCTCCGGCGGTTTGTCCATCCTGATGCCAGGACAACATCGGTCAAATCCCGTGCAGGCGGCGCTTCAGGCCCCGGTGCATTCGGTCAGATCGTCGAGGGTGATGCCCAGCCGGTGCATCTGCTCGGCGACCGGCGGCCAGACGGTCGCGAAGAAGTGCTGCCGCTCGGCCGCGCGCAATCTGCGCGAGGCGCCGGGCGCGACGAACATGCCGATGCCGCGCTTCACCAGCACCAGCCCGTCATCCTGAAAACTCTGATAGGCCTTGGCCACCGTCAGCGGATTGGCGCCCTGCTGCGCCGCGAATGCCCGCACGGATGGCAGCATGTCGCCATCGCCATAGCGGCCATCCAATATGGCTGCAGCGATGAGATCGCGCAAACGGAGATACACAGGCCGACTCTCATCGATCATGCTGCATCAGTGCCATAATACAGCCAGTCGGTCAAGCCGCCGCGGCCGGCATGGCGGGCGATCAGGCCGGTCCCGGCCACACCGAGAGGACCGCATCCAGATCCGGACGTGGGCGCTCGTCCAGCTCGCGACCGGGCGTGCCGATGAACAGGAAACCGGTGATCCGCTCGTCACCGCTGCCAAAGGCGTCGCGCACGGTGGCATTATAAGCCGCCCAGCCGGTCAGCCAGCCAGCCGCGAAACCCAGCGCATGGGCGGCGTGCAACAGGTTCATCATCGCCGCGCCGGCGGACAGCTCCTGCTCCCAAAGCGGGATATGGCTCGGCCGGGGCGACGCGAGGGCGACAATCAGCGCCGGGGCCTGCCGCGCAAATTGCTGCATCGCCTCAATCTCCAGCCGGCCGGCCGCGGGCTTTTCCGCGCGATAGGCTTTGACGATCAGGCTCGTCAGCGCCTCGCGCCGGTCATCCGGCACGATGACGAACCGCCATGGCGCAAGCTTGCCATGATCGGGCGTGCGGGTTGCCAGGCCGACCATCTCACGCAGTTGCGCCATGTCCGGGCCGGGGGCGACGAGATCGCGCGGCTTGCCGGAGCGGCGGGTGGCAAGATGGGTGAGCAGTGAGGAGCGATCATTGAGCATGGCCAAGGCGCTAGCGCAAATAGCCGCTCCACGCCATGCCCCTGCGCGCTATGCCCGCCATTTCGCGGCAAAAAACGCGCTTCACAGCGCCGCGATAATCTCTAGGGTCGGCCGGTCATCTTCGCGCCCGTCGTGGTGAAGCAGGAGTATTTATGGACACCATTCCCGCGATTGCCCTGGCAGCGCTGCTCGTCCTGCTGATCGGCGGCGCAGTCGGGCTCTCCACGAAGAGGGTGGAGCTGCTCGGCCATCCCAAGGGCCTCTACATCCTGTTCTTTGCCGAGATGTGGGAGCGCTTCTCCTATTATGGCATGCGCGCGCTGCTGATCTTCTACCTGACCAAACATTGGCTGTTCGGTGATGGGCAGGCCAATCTCGTCTATGGCGCCTATACCAGCCTCGTTTACATCACGCCGGTGCTCGGCGGGTATCTGGCCGACCGGTATCTGGGGCAGCGCAAGGCGGTGCTGTTCGGCGCGCTCATCCTGACGGCGGGCCATTGCCTGATGGCCTTTGAAGGCAATGGCGGGCAGGGCGATCCGACCATCAATATCTTCTGGCTCGCGCTTTCCTGCATCGTCGTCGGCTCGGGCTTCCTCAAGGCCAATATCTCGGTGCTGGTCGGTCAGCTCTACCCCCTGACCGATCCGCGTCGCGATGCCGCCTATACGATCTTCTATGTCGGCGTGAATGTCGGCGCGGCGATCGGCACGGTGATGGCCGGCTGGCTGGGCGAGACCTATGGCTGGAAATATGGCTTTGGCGCGGCCGGCCTTGGCATGCTGCTCGGCGCGGTGGTGTTCATCTTCGGCAAGCCTTTCCTGCTCGGCCATGGCGAGCCGCCAAAACTGCTCCGCCGGGGCACGGAATGGCTGCTATATGGGATCGGACTGGCCTCGATCGCCGTGATCTGGGCGCTGGTGCAATATCAGTCGATCATCCAGAATCTGCTGCTTGTGTCCGGCATCGCCTTGCTCGGCTATGTGCTCTACTCGGCCTTCAAGCTCGACAAGCATGCCCGCGACCGCGTCTTCGCGATCCTGTTCCTGATCTCGCTCAACCCGATCTTCTGGGGCCTGTTCGAGCAGGCCGGCGGCAGCCTCAATCTCTATACCGACCGCTTTGTCGATCGGCAGGGCGTGGAAGCCTCGCTGTTTCAGGCGATCAACCCCATCTACATCATCATTCTCGGGCCGCTCTTCGCCTGGCTGTGGGTCTGGCTCGGCAAGCGCGGGATGGAGCCCTCGGCCCCGGCCAAGTTCGGCCTCGCACTGGCGCAGGTGGGGCTCTCGTTCCTCGTCTTCGTCTGGGGCGCACAATCGGTCGGCATGGCCGTGATGACGCCGATCTTCTTCGTCTTCGCCATTTATTTCCTCCAGACCACCGGCGAGCTGTGCCTGTCCCCGGTCGGCCTCTCGGCCATGAACCGGCTGGCGCCCAAGCATCTCGCCAGCCTCGTCATGGGCGCGTGGTTCTACATGTCGGCGGTTGGGAATTTCGTTGCCGGCAAGATTGGCGAGGCCACCGGTGGCCTGGAAGGCGAGATGACCAAGGAAGCCACATTGTCCATCTACAGCACGATCGGCTGGTGGACGGTAGGCATCGCTGCAGCGGTGCTACTCGTCTCACCCCTGATCACACGGCTCATGCATCTCGATACACTCAAGAATGAGGAGGAGCCTGCACCGGTCGACAATCGCCCGGAAGAGGGGCTGCGCTCTGGTGCGATCACGTGAACAGGACCGGCCCGGCAAGGGCATGCCTGACAAGGGACATGGCATGACGAGACGTTATTTTGGAACCGATGGCATTCGCGGGCGCACCAATCAGTCGCCGATGACAGCCGAGACGGCGATGCGCGTGGGCATGGCGGCGGGGCGGCACTTCATGCGTGGCACGCATCGCCACCGCGTGGTGATCGGCAAGGATACGCGCCTTTCCGGCTATATGATCGAGAATGCGCTCGTTGCCGGCTTCACCAGCGTGGGCATGGATGTCGTCCAGTTCGGGCCCATCCCGACACCGGCCGTGGCGATGCTCGCCGCCTCGATGCGGGCGGATCTGGGCGTGATGATCTCGGCCAGCCACAACCCTTATGCGGATAATGGCATCAAGCTGTTCGGCCCGGATGGCTACAAGCTTTCCGATGCGGATGAAGCGAAGATCGAGGCGCTGATCGAAAGCGACGTGCCGCTCGCGGATGCCGCCCATATCGGTCGGGCCCGGCGGGTGGAGGATGGACGCGGGCGCTACATCCACTTCGTCAAATCCACCTTCCCCCAGACCCTGCGGCTGGACGGGCTCAAGATCGCCCTCGATTGCGCCAATGGCGCGGCCTATAATACCGCGCCGCCCACCTTCTGGGAGTTGGGTGCGGAGGTCATCCCCATCGGCGTCACGCCCAACGGCACCAACATCAATCAGCAGTGTGGCTCGACCGCGCCGCAACTCCTGCAGGAGACGGTGGTCGCCTCGGGCGCGGATATCGGCATTGCCCTGGATGGCGACGCGGATCGGCTGATCGTGGTCGATGAGACCGGCCGCATCGTGGATGGCGACCAGATCATGGCGCTCATCGGCACCAGCTGGGCGCGGCGCGGCCTGCTGCGCGGCGGCGGCGTGGTGGCGACGGTGATGTCCAATCTCGGCCTTGAGCGGCTGCTGGCCGGGCAGGGGATCGACCTCATCCGCACCAAGGTCGGTGATCGCTATGTGCTGGAGGAAATGCGCGCACGCGGCTGCAATATCGGTGGCGAGCAGTCCGGCCACATGATCCTCTCCGATCATGCCACGACCGGCGACGGCACGATTGCAGCGTTGCAGGTGCTCGCCGCGCTGGTCGAGAGCGGCAAGCCGGCTAGCGCGTTGCTGCGCCAGTTCGAGCCGGTGCCGCAACTGCTCAAAAATGTGCGCTTCGCCGGCGGCCGGCCCCTGATGGTCGACAGCGTGCAGGCCGTGATCGCGCAGGCGGAAGCGGAACTGAACGGCAGCGGCCGCCTCGTCATCCGCCCGTCCGGCACCGAGCCGGTGATCCGCGTGATGGCCGAGGGCGACGATGGCGAGCAGGTGCGCCGCGTGGTCGATCGCATTTGCGATGCCGTCGCCAGCGCCGCGGCGGGCTGATCGCCATGCTGGAGATGCGCCCGGATTGCGAACGCTGCGGTGTCGATTTGCCGGCCGATGAAGGCGGCGCGTTCATCTGCTCGTTCGAATGCACCTTCTGCTCGGACTGCGCCGAGGTGCTGGACGATCGCTGCCCCAATTGCGACGGCGAACTGCTCGATCGCCCGGCGCGCACGGGGCAGGCTTTGAGGGATTATCCGGCCTCGACCAAGCGGCGCTTCAAGGAATAGGCGGCACGCCCCGAGCCGCTAGCTCCGATCGCGCACGACGACATGGCGACGATGGGCCGCATCTTGCCGATGCGGCCACGACATGCCCGAACAACGCGACAGACCGTATCGATCGACCGGCTCAAGGACAGGCTGCGGACCGCTATCCACCTTGATGTCACCGGCAAGCCGCTTTACACCGGCACCGGTTCGCGGCGGGAGGCTCCGTCGCGCACCAGTCAAAGTCGAGGTTCGTTGTCCCAGCCGATCCGTTTTGGTTTACGAGCCCTGCCCGAGCGCATTCGTGCGGGTCTTGGCCAGCGTGCGGCAGCGATTATTCTGGCATTGCTGCTCGAAGGCCTGCTGGCGCTTCTGCTGTTCACGCTAGCGCCGTCGATCATGCGCCGGGAAGACACGGGCATGACGGTTTTCAGCCTGGACATGGCGCCACTGCCCGATGAAGTGCCGGCCGAGGCGCCGACACCCGATACGCCGCGCCCCGCCAAGCAACCACGGCAGGCCGAGCCGGATCGCGTGCCGCCGCCCCCGGCGGAGCCGCAGGTCGCGTCACCAGCGCCGCCCGTGATCAAGCTCCCGCCCGAGCTGATGGCGGCGGCGGACATCAGCACGATGCGCCCGGCCCGGCCGGCGCCCGTCCAGGGACCGGCCGTAGCCGGCCCGCCAGATACCGGCACGCCGGGCGACAGTCAGCGCGTTTCCGGTCAGGGGCCGAATGGCGAGCCGCTCTACGCCGCGTCCTGGTATCGCGAACCTTATGATGATGAACTGCGCGGCTACCTCTCCACGGCAACGGGGCCGGGTTGGGGCCTGATCGCATGCCGCACCGTGCCGGACTATCGCGTTGAAGACTGCATCGCCGTGGATGAATTTCCCAGAGGCTCGAACATCACCCGCGCCGTTCTGGCGGCCGCCTGGCAATTCCGTGTCCGACCGCCTCGGGTGGGCGGGCAGCTCAAGGTCGGCGAGTGGGTGCGGATCCGCATCGATTATCAGACGCGGCGACCATAGGCGGCCATAGGCCGTCGCGATTGCCGCGCTTCCGTCCGGAGGACGGAGCATGGCGCGAGGCGTTCCATACCAACCCATCTCGACTTCGCCGATGGGGAACGGCAAAAGGCCGCCATGACCACAGCACGCATTCTCATCATCGCCGGCTCGGATTCGGGCGGCGGGGCCGGTATTCAGGCCGACATCAAGACCGTCACCATGTTGGGCGGCCACGCCATGACCGCGATCACGGCGATCACGGCGCAAAATACGCTTGGCGTGCAGGCCGTTCATCCGGTGCCGACCGCCATGGTGCTGGCGCAGATTGACAGTGTGGTGAACGATATCGGCGTCGATGCGGTGAAGATCGGGATGATCGGCTCGGCGGAGACCGCGCTGGCCGTGGGCGAGCGGCTGGAGAGCATCGCCGCGCCGGTGGTGCTCGATCCGGTGATGATCGCGACAAGCGGCGGGGTGCTTGCCGATGCGGCAACGATCGAGAGCATGCACGAGCTGATGGGCTGGGCCTTCGTGACCACGCCGAACCTGCCCGAGCTGGAAGCGCTGGGCGGAGAGGCCGCGCTGACCGCGCGCGGCGAGATGCTGCTCGTCAAGGGCGGGCATGCGCCGGGCCCCGTCATCACCGATCGGCTGGTCGGCCCGGAAGGGGAGGTTGCCCGCTGGGACGGCTCGCGCATCGAGACGGACGATAGCCATGGCACCGGCTGCACCCTTGCCAGCGCCATCGCGACCGGGCTGGGGCAGGGGCTGGACCTGCCCGAGGCGATCGAGCGGGCGCGGACATTCGTGCGCCTCGCCCTGCGGGAGGCGCCGGAACTGGGCGGCGGCCACGGGCCGATGGGGCAGGGCAAGGTGCGGCTCGATCTGGGCGAGACGATGCGGCTCAACCAGCTGAGCGTGCCAGTGCGCGATCTGACTGCCTCGCGCGGTTTCTACGAGGAGTTGGGCCTGCGCCTGATCATGAGCGATCCGGACCTGCCCTATGCGCGCTTTGTCGCGCCGGGCGGGGCGACGCTCTCGCTGTTCGGTGCGGATCATGCCCTCTATTTCGAGTGTGACGATCTCGACGGGCGGGTCGCGGCGCTGCAATCGGTCGGCTTCCTGTTCGACAGCGAGCCGGTCGATCAGCCATGGGGCTGGCGCGAGGCCTGGCTGGTCGATCCGGCCGGCAACCGCGTCTGCCTCTACAGTGCCGGCGAAAACCGGCGCTATCCGCCGCTGCGGTCAGACCGGTGATTGCCGGCGTTGACGAGGCCGGGCGCGGACCGCTGGCCGGCCCCGTCGTCGCGGCGGCCGTGATCTTGTGCGAGCCCTGCCCGCAGGGACTGGCGGACAGCAAAATCCTCACCGCGCCGCGCCGCGCCACGCTGGAAGCGGCGATCAAGCAGAGCTGCCACTGGGCAGTCGGCGTGGTCGATGTCGATGCGATCGACCAGCTCAACATCTTTGGCGCGACGATGCTGGCGATGGCGCTGGCCGTCGAAGGGCTGTGCGCGCGGATCGGCTGCGATCCGGCCGAAGTCCTCGTCGACGGCAATCTGACGCCGCATGGCCGTCGCCCGGAGTGGCGCTGGCCGGCGCGGCCCATTGTCGGGGGCGATGCGATCGAGCCTTGCATTTCGGCCGCGTCGATCATCGCCAAGGAGCATCGCGATGGCCTGATGCGGGAAGCGGCGCTCGCCTATCCGCATTATGGCTGGGAGCGTAACAAGGGCTATGGCACGCGCGATCATCTCGCCGCGCTGCGCGAACATGGGCCGAGCCCGCTGCACCGGCGCAGCTTCGCCCCGGTGGCGCAGCTGGTGCTGGCCTGAGGCGCCGTCAACCGGTCATGGCGCGGGATCGGCCAGCCCTGCGGCGTTGAGCTGCCCGGCCAGTTCCTCCTGCATATTGCGCGCCATCGCATCGATCCGGTTGGCCTGCTCGTCATAGCGCGTATCGAAATCCGGCTCCCCGCCGCAGGCGCTCACAAGCATCAGGCAGGCCAGAACCGGCAGCGCGCGCATCAATAATCCTTCCGGTAGCGCAGGTTCACGCTGGAGCCGCCGAAGCTGCCCGTCGAACTGAGGATCGAGAGCGCCTTGGAAAGGCTCACCTCAAGCTGCGTGGCGGTGTAGCCGCGCGTATCGGTGATGATCTCCACATAGATGTCATCGCTGATATACTGCCCCACCGCGAGCGACGTGCCCCGCCCGGTTTCCTTATCCTCGCCCAGGATGCGCAGCCGGTCGATCCCGGCGGCGGACTGGAGCGTGCCCAGCGGATTGAGGCCGCCCTTGCCCCCGCGCAGGCTGTTGAGCGAGGCAGCAAGCTGCACCGCCTGAATCGCGCTGAGCTCGCCCACCGAATTGCCGAAGAGCATCCGCGCCATCAGCTCGTCCTGCGGCAGGGCGGGCACCGAGCTGAAGACGATCTGCGGATCGCCGGCCGAGCCGGTGATGGTAATGGTGATCGTCACATCCTCAACATCACCGCTCGCGACGATGTTGAGATCCGGGTTGGTCATTTCCCCGCCATTGAAGGTGAGCCGGCCCTGCTGGATGTCAAAGGAGCGCCCGGCAAAGCCCAGCGTGCCGCGCACCAGCCGGATGCCGCCGGTGATGCGGGGCGCGCCGCTTGTTCCGCCGACCTTGATGTCGGCCGACCATTCGGAATCCAGCCCCATGCCGCTCACATAGATTTTGTTATCGGCCACCACCTGCACGTCGAGCCGCCAGTTGGAGGGGATGGTCTGCATCGGCTCGGGCGCACCGCTGATCCGCTCGATGCCGGGCCTGGGCTTGCGGCGCACGCCGGTCAGCGTCGCGACCTCTGCCGAGCCCTGATAGACGATGCGATAGCGCGTCTCGGGCAGGGTGATCCGGCCGCTGATCGTCGGCGGCTGCCCCGGACCGTTGACGACCCGGATCTCGCCGGATGCCTCCGCCTCAAGGTCTGAACCGGTGGCGAGCTGCGCCTTGTCCATCGCAATACCGAGCTGGATCGGAAAGCCCTGCTCGGAACTGAGCGAGACGAAACCGCTCGCGCTCACCGTGCCGCTGCCGGCCCTGGCGGTGAGGCTCTCGACCTGCAGGCGATCATTGGTGAACTGGCCCTGCACCGCGAGATTGGTGAGTCGCGTGCCATATTGCGCATTCTCATAAGTGAGATTGTTGGCCCGCGCCACGCCGGTGAGCCGCGGTGCATTGAGCCGGCCGGTGAAATCGGCCGCAATGCCGACGGGCCCCTTGAGGCTCTGGTCGGGCAGCGCCGCGAGCGAGAACAGCACATCCGCGGGCCCGTTATAACGCACCCCGCCGGACAAGGGCGCCGCCATCAGACGCGTGCTCCAGCTCCCCGAGCCGGCCGGCAACGGCTTGAGACTGGCTTGCAGGCGCCCGATCACGGCGCCCCGCCGACGGATGATCGCGCCGGCAGTGCCCCCGTCCGGCACCAGCCGGCCGACGACATCCAGATCGACCGCCTCGGAAACGGCGGCGAAGCTGGTGCGCGTAAAGTCCTCGATATGGAGCCGGGCGTCGGCGCTCGGGAAGCTGCTCTCGGAGGCTTGCGAGAAATCGATACTGCCATTGGCCATGCCGCCCATGCCAAGGCCGGACGCGAAGGCATTGGCGAGCGCAAGGTTCACGTCGCTCAATCGCGCATTCAGGGCCATGCCGGGGCCATAACGCCCCGCGAGCCGCAAGCTGCCGGTCCCCACGGAGAGGGTGGCGGGCCGCAGCGTATAGCCGCCGTCAGCCGGCACGATCTGCATGGCGTTGCGCGTCTTGACGTCGATGCCGTTCAGCCGCCCATCAAGCGCGATCCGCCAGAGCTTGGGATCGAGCAGGGCGTTGGCGGCAACGCGGAACGGATATTGCGTGCGCCCTTCCAGCAGCAACTTTGCCTGCCCCGCGCCATCGCGATAGATCAGGTTCGCCCGCGCGGCGGCAATGGTGAGCTCGCCCAGCCGCGTGCCGGCGAACTGGACATCAGCCGTGATCCGGGGCTGCTCGGTGAGCAGCGCATCCGCCTTGATGATCGCCCGGTCGACGGTCAGCCCGACATCGCCCGGCAAGCTGGCGTTGCGCGCGGTCGCGTCAATGACGGCCCGCTGCGCGCCACCCTGATCGGACAGGTCGATCCGCCCGTTGATCCCCGCGCCGTTGGCCAGCAGAGACCCGCCAAACGGCCCGGCGGAGGATTGCGCGACCTGGCCGGTGAGGGCGATCCCCGCAAATTCCGTGCCCTGACGCACGGCGATGGTGAGTGGCCCCTTGTCCATCGTCACGGCGATATCAGCGGTAAACGGCCCATAATCGGTGCCGCCCCCGGCGGTGACCAGATAGGTGCCACCGTCCCCCCGGATGGTTGCCGCCACATTGGCGAGGCCGATTCCAACGCCGGGCCGCTCGGCGGTGGCGTGGATGACTGGCCGGTCAACGGTTCCCGTCACCTCGACACCGAGCGGGCCATATTGGCTGGAGCGCCCCTCCGCCGTGAAGCGCACCGAGCCGTCCGCGCCATAGCGGCCTCGGCCGCCGGTGAGGCGAAAGTCCGGCGCCGATACGGCCAGGCGCTCAAGGCTCGCCACGCCATCGCTATCATAGCCGACATCCGCCGCGATCAGCGCATTCCCGCCGAGAAAATCGCGGATGCCGTCATTGAGCAGGCGCGTCGAGCGTGCCGTTACCCGGCCGCCCAGCCGGAAATAGCCGTTAGCGCCGGTTTTCAGATCCATGTTGGTCTGCAGGTTGAAGATGCCCACGCTCTCGACCCTGTAGCCATTCACCCGGCCGTTGAGCGCGCCGGTATAAAGCGCCTTGTCGAGGTCCGCGACGATCACCGCCGTCGCGTCGATCCGGTCGGAGCGCAGCTTGAGATTGTCGGACAGCAGCCGGCCATTGGCATAGGCAAAGTCGCCATCCAGCCGCACATTGGCGAGCAGGGGAGCGATGCTCTCATTCACGCCGCTGATCCGCGCGGCACGGCCCTGCACCGGGATGCGCCACTGGTCCTTCTCCAGCGCCGCACTGCCGGAAACGGCCAGGCCGTCCACCTGCGTCGCCCCGAACCCGATCTGGCGCGCCGTCACGCCATAGCTGATGGTGGGGGCCACGAAGCGCCCGTTCAATGTCGCATCGGCCGCGATGTCCGCGCCGCGCAGATTCTCAGCAATCACGCCCGGCTTGAGCAGGCGGACGCTGAGCTTGAGGTCCTGCATGCTGCTGGCCCCCAGATCGACCAGCCCATCCGCGCCAAAGGTGAAATTATCGCTCCCCACGCGGCCCGAGATCTGCGCGCGCCGCTCAGTCAGCGCGGCAGTCAGGTCGATCTGCGTCACCGGCTCCAGCATCGCGCGCGCCGGGCCGGTCAGGAACAGCCCGGGCCGGCTCGGCCCGCGCAGGGTGAACGTGCCGTCACGGGCCGTCAGTGCGACATCGGCGAGCATATCGCTGCCCATCGTGCCGGACAGCCGGCCATTCCAGGCGGTCCAGTCGCCCTTGCCGGCGATCGCGATGGCGAGCGGCTGCTCGACCCCGCTATAGCTGGCAACAAGGCCCTGCGCCGGCGCATCGAGCTTGAGGTCGATGGCAAGGCGATTATCGTCGGGCACCGCATCGAGCGTCAGCGCGAACGTATCGCCCCCCGCGATGCCCGGCGCGGCAATGGCCCGTCCATCGGCGCGCAGCTGCGCCCGCCGATCGGCAATATGGACCGTCCCGGCAAGGCCGAGGAGATGGCGTTTGCCGGTCACCGGCGCATCGATCAGCAGCCGGCCAATCTCCAGCCGGTTCACGTCGATATCCAGATCCGGCAGCAGCGGCCCCTCGCTGGGCGGCGTGGGCTTGAACTGCGGACTGCGATGGACCCGCGCCGCGGGGATCACCAGCGCGCGAATATCGACATGGCTGCGCAGGAAGGCCAGCGGCCGCCAGTCCATGGCGATATCCGGCGCGCTCAGGAAAACCCCTTGCGGATCGCGCAGCGCCACGTCGCGCAGATGCATCGCGCCGAAGATCGAGCCCTCGATCCGGCCGACGCCGATCTGGAGGCCATTGTCGAATGTCAGCGCCTCGACCTGCCGGGCGACGAAGCGCCGGCCACTGTCCGTGCCGAGCCAGACATAGCCGGCCAGGATGATGGCCAGGAGCAGGGCGACCAGCCCGAGCCCGCCGAGCAGGATGCGGCGGCCCCAATTGGCGCGGGCGGGGGGCGTTTCAGCCATCTCGTCTGCGACGGCCATTAGAAGGCCTGCCCGATGGAGATATAGACCGAGATGCGGGATTCTCCGGCCTTGCGGTTGAGCGGGGTCGCGACATCAAGCCGCATCGGCCCGAAATTGGTATAGAAGCGGCCGCCAATGCCGACGCCGAAGCGCCAGTCGGTGAAACGCGGCAGATCGCTGGTATAGACCTGCCCGCCATCGATGAAGCCGACGACGCCATAGTCGCCGAAGCGGTAGCGTATCTCGGCCGCCGTTTCGACAAGGCTCCGGCCACCGATCGGCCGGGCATCCGGGTCCTTCGGGCCGAGTTCCTGATATCCGAAACCACGCACCGATCCGCCTCCGCCGCCATAAAAGCGCCGGGAGGGAGCGATCTGCTCCCGCGCTGCCCCGCCGATCATGCCGACCCGGGCGCGGCCAGCCAGCACGATGCCATCTGACACCGGATAATAGGCGGTCCCTTCAAAAATACTCCGCGCATAGACCTGCGCCCCGCTACCGAGGGACGTCTCCGGTGAGAGCATCGCGGACAGGCGAAAGCCACGCGTCGGGTCGAGCAGCGAGTTGGACGTGTCGAACGTCACCTGCCCCGGCAGGGCCAGCACATAGAAGGTCCGCCGCCGCCGCTCGCCTGCCGCAAAATCATAATCCTGCTCGTTGGTGCCGAGCAGCTCGAAGCCAAAGCTATAGGTCAGTCGCTTTTGCCAGATCGGGGTGCTGTCATAGGAGATGCGGCCAGAAAGCTGGCCGGTAAATGCTTCATAAGCATCGAAATTACTATGGAGCGCATTGAGGCCGAGTTCCACTGTCCGATCCCGCCGGCCGGCATTGGAGCGCCGGAAGGTGGCCCCCAGCGCCTGCTCCTGCGTGCCGACCGTGCCCTGGGCGATCAGCGCGCCCTCGGGCGGGAAGAAATTGCGGTGGGTCCACCCGCCCTCGACCTTCAGGCCCTGACCGGTGGCATAGCCGGCCTGTGCCGCAAGGGTGCGCGCCGGGCCGGCTTCCTGACTGACCCGCAGATCGGCATAGTCGGTGCCATCGCCCACGGCTGTGCCGCTCGGCCGGGGATCGACCGTCACCACGGAGAACAGGCCGGTCGCGACCAGGGCCTGCCGCAGGTCGTCGACCATCCGGCTGTCATAGAGCTCGCCTTTGCGGAACCGGGCGATCCGGGCGATATGCTCGGGCGGGAAGACCGGATCATCCCCCATATTGATGATATCGCCAAAACTGCTGCGCGGACCGGGCGTCACAGGCAGGGTATAATCCCCAAGATGTGTCTGACCATCGAGCAGGATGTCGCGCTGGCCGATCTCCACGAAGGGATAGCCATTTTGCGGCAGTTCAAGCGCGATGCTGCCTTCGCCGGCCAGAATGCGGTCCGCGACGATGGGATCGCCGGATTTGGGCGAGAAGGCGCTGGCGATCAGATCCGCCGGAATGACCGGCGACGCGTCAAAATGGATATCGCCAAGCAGATAGCGCGGGCCGACCGCCACATCGAGACTGGCCGTCACCGGCCCCGTGCTCCGCTGTTCACTGCTCCCCTGTTCGGGCAACTGAAGGCTCGTCCGCACCCTCGCATCGAAAAAGCCCTCGCTCGCAAGAATATCCGTGAGCAGTTTCTGGTCTTCTTCCAGTCGCGCGTTGATCATCGCGCCATTGACGGCCTTGCCCTTGCCCTCCTTCAGCGCCGAAAGCTCGTTGAACCGGGCATTGATGGCACTGGCGACCTCTGGGGTCAGCGCGCTGCCAGCGGCCGCATCGAGCCCCTCGATCCGGTAGGCATAGCCGATTTCCGCCGTCGCCGCGCGCTCGTCCGCCTCGGTGTAACGGCTGTCGTCAAACGGCTCCACGTCGAAGGCCTCGAGCGGAGTCAACGGCTGGTCGATCTCCGGATCATGCGGGGGCAGGGGCTCCAGCGCCTCGTCCGGCGCCTGTGATGGCGCCTCGATCGCCGGGATATGCGCATCAAATTCCGCATCATCGATAATGGCGGCGCCGTCATCGGGGCCGGAGCCCGTCCCTTGAGCAAGAGCCGCCTGCGGGCTGGCCGCGACCTGAAGAAGAAACGACAAACATAAAATTGTGGATGGCTGTCGACGGATGATGTTCGAGCGCAATGCGCATCCTCCAAGGCGGGGCAGGCTTCCTGAAAACTGAAAAAACCGTCGTTATCAATCGGAACGCGCTGTTTTCATTTTAGTTGCTTACGAGAAACCACCGCCCGACGCCAAGCTCAAACCGCCCGCCTTGCTCTTATCGGCGCATGATGGGCGGGATCGCCGCCGCCCGCCATTGCCCGGGTTGCAGCGCGTCGATCGCCCAATCGCCGATCTGCCAGCGCACCAGCCGCAGCGTCGGATGGCCGATCGCCGCCGTCATGCGACGCACCTGCCGGTTGCGACCTTCACGGATTGTCAGGCCGAGCCAGCAGTCCGGCACCGTCTTGCGAAAGCGGATCGGCGGATCGCGCGACCAGAGCGCCGGCGGGGTAATCCGCTCCACACCGGCCGGCAATGTCATGCCATCCTTGAGCCGCACGCCGCGCCGCAACTGGTCGAGGCTCGCCTCATCCGGCTCGCCCTCGACCTGCACCAGATAGGTCTTCGCCATGTTGAAGCGGGGGTTGGCTATCCGCGCCTGCAGCGCCCCGTCATCGGTGAGCAGGAGCAGGCCCTCGCTATCCAGATCGAGCCGCCCGGCGGGATAGACCCCCGGCATGTCGATATAGCCGGACAGGGTGGGGCGCGGCGTTTCCGAGCGGGCATCGGTGAATTGCGGCAGCACGCCATAGGGTTTGTTGAACAGGATCAGGCGCGCCATGCTGTTACGTCAATCCCGCGGTTCGATCGTGAGGCTGCCCTGATTGTAGAGCGCCGCCAGCAGGTTCCGCACGGCAGCCGATGCCGCCACCGCCGGGTCGATCCGGGTCCGCGCCTGCGCGCATAACCCTTCGGCCAAGCCGGCGCTGTCTTCGTCGCACGCGAAACAGTCACCGTCGACGAAGAGCCAGACGCCATCGCGCCGCCGGATGAACGAAAAGCGGCTGGCCGGATTGCGGCAGAGCATTCCCCCGCCGGCAAGCAGCTCCGCAAAGTCCTGTGGCTCCACCGCATCGTCCGGTCGCCAGTCCGCTTCGGGATATTTGGGGATGCTGTTATATTGCCCGAACCAGCGCGCGAAGGCATCGCGATCGAGCATCGCCTCGGTCATCATGTCATGCAGGCGGGCGAGGGCGGCAGCGGATATCTCACCCGGATTATCCTGCCGGCGCAAATCCGGATCGCGATAACGATCATCATCGGGTATCTGCTCGGCCACATGATCGCACCAGTCGACGATCAACTCGTGACGGGACGGCGCCCGAAAGCCGATCGAATAGGTCATGCAGTCGTCACCGACGGCGACCCCGTTATGCGCCACGCCGGGAGGCACATAGAGAATATCGCCAGGCTCCAATATCCATTCCTCGACCGGCTCGAAATTGGCCAGCAGGCGCAAATCCGCATGCGGCAGCAAGGGGGTCGCGGCATCGCACAGCGCGCCGACCTGCCAGCGTCGCTGGCCCAGCCCCTGGATCAGAAATACATCATATTGATCGAAATGCGGCCCCACGCCGCCGCCATCCGGCGCATAGCTCACCATCACATCATCGACGCGCCAGTTGGGCACGAACCGGAATGGCGCGATGAGCGCGGCCACGTCTTCCACAAAGTGATCGGCCGCCTGCACGAGCAAAGTCCATGGTTCCGGGCCCAGCTGGCTGAACCGTGCCTCCGGGAAAGGCCCGCTTTCCAGCGCCCATGTCTCACCCGTCTGGATGATGAGGCGGGATTCCACATCATTCTCGCAAGCCAGCCCCGCCAGATCATCCGGCTCGAGCGGATTTTGCCATGCTGACCAGGGATTACGGATCAGCAGCGGTTTCTTCTGCCAATAATCGCGCAGGAAGCCATCGATATCGAAATCAGTGAGTTGCATGATTACTCGCAACGGGTTTGACGGGCGCGCTTCATCACTCGCATTGCGGTTATAAAGAGCCGGTGTCAAATGAACGAGGTTTTAAGCCGATTGCGGCAGAAAGGAGAGGGGCGCAGGCTGTCTTTCAGGAATGTTTAATTGACGGGCGCGGACGGCCAATGTCAAAGGCGGCCCGCACCGAATGGAGACGGATTTTGGAAGTTGATGCTGTGCTGAACAGGACGCCGGTTCTCGCATGATGGCCACGTCACGGACTATTTCCCGGCGTGGCTGGAAGAACTGGCGACAAGCGCGTCTGCTCAATATTTGGGTCGACAATCTCTCGGTGCAGCAGATTGTGGAGCGGCTTGATGAGGATGTGCTCTTCACCGTGAATGTCGACCATCTCTGTCAGGCGCAGCGCAATCCCGATTTTGCCGCGGCTTATGCCAGCGCCACGATGGTTTCGTGCGACAGTAAATATGTCCGCAGCGGCGTGCTGGCGCTGGGCCGTGGACCGATGACCAAGGCTTGCGGGTCGGATATCGTGCCGGCCTATTGGCGTTATCACAGCCAGAACCCGGATGTGCGCATCTTCCTGCTGGGCGCCCGGCCGGGTGTGGCGGAAGCTGCGCAGGCGCGGATAAACCGCCTGGCTGGTCGGAAGATCGTGGTGGATGTCTTTGGTCCATCGATGAATTTCGTGAATGATGAAGCGGAGTGCCAGGCTGCGATCGACATGATCAATGCGTCCGGTGCGACCTGTCTGATCGTCGGGCTTGGCGCTCCCAAGCAAGAAGTGTGGATCTATCGGCACCGGCATCTCATGCCGGCCGTCAAAGTCTATATGGGGGTCGGTGCGACCATCGATTATGAAGCGGAGGCTGTGCGGCGGGCGCCGCCATGGGTCCGCAAGCTCGCTATGGAATGGTTGCACCGTGTCGTCACAGACCCGCGTCGCTACGCCATGCGCTACCTGCGCAACTTCGAATTTTTCTGGCTCGTCATGAAGGACCGGGCCGGACTCTATAAAGCACCGTCAGGACATCGTTCGCAGGCCATGGAACCGTCCGACGAAGGTCGCTAATTTAACATAATATATATTATCGAACTTTCTCTTTCTTGTCGCTCCTCAGCGGCACCTCGCCACGCCGCTGACATTGGAGCCACCATCCACAAATGAGATTTAATTCAATGCTGTCCTGCCATGAGCTCTGACATCATATGAACCTGCTCGTTGCCGCAGCTTAACTCGTTACGATCGCGGGCAGCGCCTTCACCACCTCGTCGACGGCCTTCATCTGCCGCAGGTAGGATTCCAGCGCATCGAGCCGCAGCGCGCATGGTCCGTCGCATTTCGCCTGGTCCGGATCGGGATGTGCCTCCAGGAACAGCCCGGCAATGCCCAGTGCCATCCCGCACCGCGCCAGTGCCGTCGCCTGCTCGCGGCGGCCATCGGCCGAATCCGGACGTCCGCCGGGCTTCTGCAAGGCATGCGTGGCATCAAAGACCACCGGCGCCATGGGCTTCATCTTGTCCATGCCCAGCATGTCCACCACCAGATTATTATAGCCGAACGAGCTGCCGCGCTCGCAAAGAATGACTCGCTCATTGCCGCATTCGTGGAATTTGGTGATGATATGGCGCATTTCTTCCGGCGCGAGAAACTGCGGCTTCTTGACGTTGATCGCGGCTCCGGTGCGCGCCATCGCAGCGACCAGATCGGTCTGCCTGGCAAGAAAGGCCGGCAACTGTATGATATCGGCGACTTCTGCGGCAGCGGCAGCCTGATGCGGCTCATGAACGTCCGTGAGGATCGGGACGCCAAACGTTGTTTTCACGGCGTCCAGTATCGCAAGCCCGGCATCGAGCCCCGGCCCGCGAAAGGAATGGACCGACGAGCGGTTGGCTTTGTCGAATGACGCCTTGAAGACGTAGGGAATCCCAAGCCGCCCAGTCACCTCGACGAAATGGCGGGCAACCTCAAGCATGAGGTCGCGGTCCTCGATAACATTCATGCCGCCGATCAGGACAAAGGGCCGATCATTGGCGAAGGTAATGCCGGAGTCGATGGTAACGGACGTGGACGTAACAGACATGGGTTGGTTTCAGCCTCTCTCGCAGTCAGTGGAACCTCTAGCGCCTGTCGCAAGAAAAAGCGCGGATAACGTCAGCGACTGGATGATGAAAGACGGCTTTTCCTGTCCTCCCCCTGCCCCATGCACAAGTTCAGGGTGACGAACAGGCTATGTCTGCGCCATATGGGGGCATTGTGACCACCGTGCCGGAGGGGCGATCTGTCGCGCCGTCCGGCCATCACGCGACATGAAAGAGGAAAGATGAGCGACACGATCCATGATGTGTTGGGTGTCGGCAATGCCATTGTCGATATCATCGCCCAGGCTGACGACGCCTTTCTGGACCGGCACGGCATGGCCAAGGGCGGCATGGCGCTGATCGACGAAGCGCGCGCCCACGCGCTTTATGCGGATATGGGGTCGGCCATCGAAGCCTCCGGCGGGTCGGCGGCCAACAGCATTGCCGGCATTGCCTCCTTTGGCGGTCGCGCAGCCTTTATCGGCAAGGTGCGGGACGATGAATTCGGCCGGATCTTCGGCCATGACCTCACCTCGCTCGGCGTCCATTTCACCACGCCGCCAGCCACGACCGGCGCCGCCACCGCTCGCTGCCTGGTGCTGGTGACGCCGGACGCGCAGCGCACCATGAACACCCATCTGGGCGCCTGCGTCGATCTGACGCCGGCCGATATCGACGCCGATCTGGTCGCGGCCTGCGCCATTACCTATCTGGAGGGCTATCTGTTCGATCCGCCCGCCGCCAAGGAAGCCTTCCGCAAGGCGGCGACGATCGCCCGCGGTGCTGGCCGGCGGGTCGCCCTCACCTTGTCGGACAGTTTCTGCGTCCATCGCTACAAGGATGAGTTCAAGCAGCTCATCGCCGAGCATATCGATATATTATTCGCCAATGAGAGCGAGATTGAAGCGCTTTACGGCAGCGGGGACATGGCCGCCGCGGCGGACGATCTTGCCGCACAGGTCAGCATCGCCGCGATCACGCGCAGCGAAAAGGGCTCGCTCCTGATCAGCGGCAGCGAGCGCGTTGCCGTTCCCGCCGCCCCGATCGAGGAACTGGTCGACACGACCGGCGCGGGCGATCTCTATGCCGCCGGCGTGCTCTATGGCCTCAGTCGCCAGCTGCCGCTCGCGGAATGTGGCCGCCTTGGCAGCATCGCGGCGGCCGAAGTCATCCAGCATTATGGCGCCCGGCCGCTCCAGCCACTGGCGGCCATCGCCTGATCATCAGGTCGGCAGGGCGCGCTCGTCGGGATCGCGCCCTGCCCGCTCATCATTTGCTGATATCCATCAAGGGGCGCCCCAGGGCGTCCGCGCCATCGCGATTATTCTCCTCGCAGACATATTCGCGGATAATCCAGTCGCGCTCGCGGACATAATTGGTCTTGAGTTGATAGGCGCCGACGAACAGCGCGGGATCGGTAATTTCGGTTTCCACCGTCAACAGGTCCGGGCTGGTGAGGTGAATACGCTCCTTGATGCGCGTATTCTCGGTGGGATGCAGCCCTTCCATCAGCGTGGTCTGCGGGTTGAGGCCGATCGTATCGACCACCAGCGTCTCGCCCTCCCAATGGCCCACCGACCAGCCGTTGAACGCCGGATCGGGATCGTCAGGCAGTGCCCGGCCATCGGTGTAGATGCGCCGCACCTGGCTATAGGTTTCGTGCAGCAGCGTCACCCGGCCGGGCGTATAGAGAAACTCGATCGGATAGGGCTGCCGCATGATGCCCGGCATGCCGGACGGGATGCAATTTGCAGCAGCGCTCTGCAAATTCTCGCCATGTTCCTTGCGCGCATTGAACGCATCGACCTGCTGCTTGGCCGCCGGCGTCAGCGTCGGCGGCTTGGGCCCGTTCGGGCCGAAGAGGCCGGACCAGTCCGGCTGCCACACGCCGGTCCAGTCCGGCATGGTTTCCAGCGCGGCATAGCCCTTCTGCTGGGCCTGCGCGGCCACCGGCGCCACCAGCATGACAGGCGCCAACCCCACGGCGAGCGTGATCATCGATCGGATTGCGAGATTCATTCGGTCCATCCTCTCCAGCCGTTTCGGCCCCCATGTTCCACGGCCGGCGGTGACAGGCCGGCATTCTCATTCTGTCGGCATAGTGGATTCAGTCCATTTCGAGTCAAGCGCAATATTCGATCCGCCGGGCCGCGCACATGCACGTTACGTAACGTATCAATTTCGAGTAACATTCCGATTACCGCAGCGCGCCGTTGATCTTGTCAACCTATCATGGATCGTGCGATGGGGCGTTTTAGCCAAATGTCGGGAATCGACGCGACTGGTCGTTCTATGGAGTGGATAATGGCCCTGAACATGACTTTTAGCCGCCGTGCGGGCGCCACGCTTCTCGCCGGCGCAACCCTCGCCCTGCTGGCGATCCCGACATCAGCGCATCATTCGACCGCCATGTTCAACTGGGGCAAGGAAGTGCCGATCACCGGCGCGACCGTGGAGCGCTGGGACTGGACCAATCCCCACACCTTCCTCTACGTCACCGTTCCTGGCAAGAATGGGGCGGTCGAACATTGGGCATTCGAGGGCATGAGCCCCAATCATCTCGGCCGCACCGGATGGAACAAGCGCACGCTCAAGCCGGGCGACAAGATCGACCTCACCTATTATTCGCTCAAGGATGGCCGCAAGGGCGGCTTCAACGTCTCGGTCAAACTGCCCGACGGCAAGGTGATCCGCCAGCTTGAAAGCCCGACAACGCGGCCCGACCGCTAGAGCGTTCAGGGCTCGCTGGCCAACGCCGGTTTGGGGTCGTCAAACCCGGTCGCCTGCAAAGCCCTCTCACATGAGGGCTCGGCTTGACGTCACCAAAGCGCCGTGCCTGCACCAAAGCCCTGTATCCGCACGGCACCAGCTTGGGATGCGCCGCCGCACGTCATCACATCGGCGCAGCGCCCTGTTCCAGCATTTGCTGGGCATTGTCGGTGAGCCTGTCCAGGCAGGCGAGATAGGCCGCCTGCTCATCGCCGGTGAAGCCGCTCATCAACATCGCTTCCCGCTCGAGCCCCACATCATACATGGAGCGGAAGACATCCATGCCGCGCGAGGTCGGCTCCAGCACGATGTCCCGCCGCAATGTCGGGCGTGACCGCAGAATCAGGTCAACCGTTTCCAGATGGCTCACTGTGCGGCCCACCTGGCTCTTGTCCCGGCCCACATCCAGGATGAGGCGCGCCAGCGGCATCGGGCTGCCGTCGCAGATCCGCGAGAGCACCTGCCACTGGAAATGCGACAGGCCCTCGCAACGCTGATAGACCAGCATCGCGCTGCGGTTGAGATAGGCGGCAAGGCTGATCAGCTTGGGGGTCACGAGATGCGTGGTCGGCACCTTCACCCGGCGCCCCTGCGGCCAGGACGGCAGATCGAGGCTGCTCGCACTGGGGTTGATGAAGCCCACCTTGGCGCTGCGCCGCCGTTCCTCCGTATAGAGATGGGCCGCCATGATGGTCAGTTCGTCCGTCATCGCCGCGAACCGCTTGAGGCTCTCGGCTGGGATGCCGGCCGTCAACATCGCATCGCGCGCGCGCGACATGCTGAGCAGCCGGTTATACAGGGTGCGGCCCTTGGCGCATAAGGTCAGCTTGGCCCGCAGCCGGGGCCGCTCGATCAGGCCGGCTTCCTCCAGCGGCTTGATCGCCCGGCTGACCTGCGCCTTTTCATGCCCGGTCAGCGTTACGATCTCCTGCGAGCTCAGGCCATCGAACATGCCGATCATGATGATGAGCTGGCGTTGAATTTCCTTATAGCTGCCTTCGCGCTCATAACCGGGCACGTTGCTTTCCCGCACCCGCCGCAGCAGGCCGTTCAGGCTCACCCCGATCAGCCGGAGGTGGACCGGCTCCACGCGGGGCTGAGCGACGCATTGCTCCGCTTGATCGATCAGTCTCACTCCTGCTGTGTGCTTCATCTCGTCGTCACTCAGAACGGGGCCATGGTAAAGCCGATCCAGCGCCCGCAGGCAATGATCGCGAGCCAGAGCGTCAGGGAAAACAGCCCGGCCATCCTTGCGCCGCCGGGCAGCGGGCCGGGCCCGTCCGTCATCCGTCCGCCGCGCATCGTGATCAGGTGAAAAACCAGCATGTTGAGCCCCGCCGCCAACAACAGCAGCATCTTCACGCGGAACATGGTGTTGCCGAAATAGCCATGGGGGTTGGAGGCGAACATCAGCGCGCCGGTGACAACCGCGACGATGAAGGCCGTCCAGGTCACCGGCAAGATCGTGCGACTGAACGTCAACGCAGGATAGTCCCGCGCGGCCAATCCCATCAGCCGCAGGTCGACCAGGAGGATCGATCCAAAGACCACCACGATGCCGAGCACATGGATCACCTCGATCCACGGAAAAGCCGTGGCATTCTCGGCAACGAACATACCGACCGCGCTGTCGCCAATCGCATCCAGCAGCGTGTCAATCATTGGAGCCCCCTTTCTGCCTTGCCTGTTGCGTCCGGGCCGCGCGCCTCCGCCGCCCCCCTACCCCGTCAACCCGCATAGGCAATCCAGCGGCCCGCCGTCGCGACCCCGGTCCAGAGCAGCAAAATCAGGATGGCGGTGAGGCGCACGCCGCCGCCCACGGGCACCGGGCTGTGCCCGCCTCGCCGCAGCCGGCGGCTCATCGTCTGCGCGATCAGCAGCGTGACGATCACCGTGAGCATCTTGGCCCGGAATATCCAGTTCATCAGCTCGCGCTCGGGCTCGGCGAGGATCATGAGCAGTCCGGTCGCCAGCAGCACCCACAGCGCTGCTATTGTCGATCCATGAAAATAGCGAGACCAGCGCGTGAGGCTCCAGTGCCTGCCGACCAGTTCCATGCCCCGCAAAGCCAGTATCAGCGCGCCGGTCAACACGACCGCGACCGCGGCGATATGCACGCTCTGCACGGCGGGCACGACCCACCCCGCATCCTGCACGGCGGCATGGATCGTCAATCCATCAATCCAATCGACGATGCCCTGCAGCCAGTCGTCCACGCGCGAATCCTCTCTTCAATCGCGGACTTACGCCGCCTGTGCTGCATTTTAGGGAACGCATCGGCTCTGTCCATGGCCAATCCGTCGGCCCCGCCTCATCTTCCCAGCCCTTGCCCCGTCCTTGCGCAAAAATGGCTTGTTCACTGGGTTGCCGGCCGTGGCCGCCTCATCATCACCCTCGGCAGGGCCGCATGACGGGCCCCTGGCCAGCGGGTAGCGCGGACCTATTTTGACCGCTATGGCCCAAGCCGCGACATCAAACGGAGGAGTTCGCCGTGCTAAGGCTATTTCGCTACATCGCCCTGATCGAAGGCATCACCACCCTCGCGCTCTTCCTCATCGCCATGCCGCTCAAATATGGCTTCGGCAATCCGGTGCTGGTGCCGCCTGTCGGCCTCATCCATGGCCTTGCGTTCCTCGCTTATCTGGCCGTGATGCTGGTGGCGCTGCCAGGCAAGGGCTTTGGCCCGGGTGGCTGGCTGCGCACCTTTCTCGCCGCCTTCGTTCCGTTCGGCACGTTTCTCAACGATGGCCTCATCAAGCAGCATGAAGCGCGCCGCGCGGCTCTGTCGCGCCGTTGATGGATGGCATCGGCCACGAGCCTGACGCCCGTGGCCGATGAACATGGTCAGGCGCCTTCTTTGGTCAAGGCGTTGGACACGACTTCCGACACATAGCCGAAGATCGCCCCGATGATGACGGACAGGATGGTCGGCACCAGCGCCGCCTCCGGCGCAACGCCATCCCCGAGCAGGATAAGACCGGCAATGGCGGCAAAGCCATAGACGCTCGCCGGAATAGCCGCGAGCAGCGAAACGCTCGACATCAGCACGATCACCGTCGCGCCAAGGCCAACCGCGATCGGCGCGGCAAGCGAACCAAACGAGCCCAGCTGGCCAGCAAGCATGACCGAAACCATGCCGACCAGCGCGCCGAAGCTCATGCAGACCACCGTTTGACGGCTGCCGAGATTGCCGCCACCGGCATGAAAATGGCATCCCCATGCGATGAAGGCCTGCCACACTTGCAGCTTTGCCGCGACCAAGGGATCAAGACCGAAAATCCAGGTCGCAAGGACCGCGAGCACGCCAACCGTAACAGCAAGTGCAATAAGCCTGGGCATGAATATCCTCCCCCGTTCAAATGGGGCGCCCGGTCTCCGCCGCGACGCCGGCGCAGACCCTAGGTGAGGACTTTGTCAACGTCCAGCGTCAATCGACACCATCATGAAAATGCCTGAAAACAAGCGCTTTCGGGCCATTTATCAGCCGGTCGCGCACGCGCGCTTCCTGCCGCACCCACCGTCTGCCCCTTGCCTGCGGCTGTGCCATGCCTTGGCCCCGGCGCGGCTACAGCCATCGTCCACGCCAGCCATAGGGCCCTGCCACCCGCCGGCAACGGCTCAAGCCGATCCACGAGATCGCGCGCCTCGCCGTGGCGGCTCGTCAGGGGCAGGACGCGCAATCTGCGGCCGGGTTCAGGACCGTCAGTCAGGCTGCGGCCCCTGCCCCGTCATTTCAAATGCGCGGCATGCCAGCGGACATGCTCGTCCATGAAGGTCGAGATGAAATAATAGCTATGATCATAGCCCGGCTGCATGCGGATGGTCGCGCTCTGGCCGGCCCTTGCACAGGCCTCCTCCAGCAGATGCGTGCGCAACTGTTCGGCAAGGAAATTATCCGCATCGCCCTGGTCGACCAGCAGGGCCGGCACACGCCCGCCCGCATCGATCAGTGCCACTGCGTCATAATCCGCCCAGCCGGCCTTGTCCGCGCCCAAATAGCCACCCAGCGCCTTCTCGCCCCAGGGCACGAGGCTCGGCGCGACGATCGGCGAGAAAGCGGACACCGAGCGGAAGCGGTCCGCATGGCGCAGGCCGATCGTCAGCGCGCCATGGCCGCCCATGCTGTGGCCCATGATGGCCTGCCGCGCCATGTCGGCGGGGAAATGCTCCGCCAGCAGCGCCGGCAGTTCCGTCTCGATATAGCTGCGCATACGGTAATTGGCCGCAAACGGCGCTTGCGTGGCATCGACATAAAAGCCTGCGCCCAGCCCGAAATCATATTTGCCCTCGGCATCGTCGGGCACGCCTTCCCCGCGTGGCGAGGTGTCGGGCGCAACGAAAATCACCTTCTCCGCCGCGCAGGCCGCGCGATACTCGCCCTTTTCCATGACGTTGGCATGGGTGCAGGTGAGCCCGGAGAGATACCAGAGCACGGGCAGCGTCTCGCCCGGCTCGTGCGGCGGGACGAAGACGGCGAATGTCATCGCCGTCCCCGTCTCGCGCGAATCATGCCGGTAGACGCCCTGGACTCCGCCAAAGGCCTTGTTCGTCGAGAGCGTCTCCAGCGTCATGGCTCAGGCCCCTTCAGGCAGCTGGCAGAAGGTGCAGACCTTGTTGCCGCTCGGGTCGCGCAAATAGGCGCCATAGGCATTGCCCGGTGCCTGCGGGCGCTTGCCCGGCTCGCCCTCGCAGGTGCCGCCATTGGCGAGACCGGCGGCATGCCATGCATCGACCTGCGCCTGATCGGCCGCGGCAAAGCCGATCGTGCCGCCATTGGCGTGCGTCGCTTCATTGCCGTCCGCTGGCTGGCAGACGCCGAAGGCACCGCCATTATGATGATAGAAAACGCGGCCGGGCATGAACTCCTTGCCGGCGTCGGCGCCGAGGGCACCCAGAGTTGCGTCGTAGAAAGCCTTGCTCCGGGCGACATCCTTGGCGCCGACCATGACGTGCGTGAACATGATAATCCCTCCTTAAGCTGTGGTTGGTTGGGTGGATGAGTGTCAGAACAGGACGACGGAGCGGATGCTCTCGCCGGCATGCATCAGATCGAAACCCTTGTTGATCTCATCAAGGGTCAGGACATGGGTGATCATCGGATCGATCTCGATCTTGCCGTTCATATACCAGTCGACGATTTTCGGCACATCGGTGCGGCCCTTGGCGCCGCCAAATGCCGTGCCGCGCCAGTTGCGCCCGGTGACGAGCTGGAACGGCCGGGTAGAAATCTCCTTGCCCGCTTCCGCCACGCCGATGACGATGCTCGTGCCCCAGCCGCGATGGCAGGCTTCAAGCGCGGTGCGCATCACCTCGGTGTTGCCGGTGCAGTCGAACGTATAGTCCGCGCCGCCATCGGTGAGGGCGAGGATCGCCGCGATCACCTCATCGCGCGACTTGCCCTTGCCGTTGATGAAGTCGGTCATGCCGAACTTGCGGCCCCACACCTCGCGATCGGGATTGATGTCGACGCCGATGATCTTGCTCGCGCCGGCAAGCCGCGCGCCCTGCAGCACGTTGAGGCCGATGCCGCCAAGGCCGAACACCACGATATTGTCGCCGACCTGCACCTTCGCGGTATTGACCACCGCGCCGACACCCGTGGTCACGCCGCAGCCGATATAGCAGCTCGTCTTGAACGGGGCGTCGGTGCGGATCTTCGCCACCGCAATCTCGGGCAGCACGGTGAAGTTGGAGAAGGTCGAGCAGCCCATATAATGGAAGATCGGCTGGCCCTTGTAGGAGAAGCGCGTCGTGCCGTCCGGCATCAGCCCCTTGCCCTGCGTCGCGCGGATCGCGGTGCACAGGTTGGTCTTGCCCGAGAGGCAGGACTTACACTGGCGGCATTCCGGCGTGTAGAGCGGGATGACATGGTCGCCCGGCACGACCGAGGTCACGCCCGCGCCCACCTCGCGCACGATGCCCGCGCCCTCATGGCCCAGAACGCTCGGGAACAACCCCTCGCTGTCGAGCCCGTCCAGCGTATAGGCGTCGGTATGGCAGATGCCCGTCGCCATGATCTCGACCAGAACCTCGCCGGCCTTGGGCCCCTCGAGATCCAGCTCGACAATCTCCAGCGGCTTCTTCGCCTCGAAGGCCACAGCAGCGCGCGTCTTCATCCCTCAGTCTCCCAAATCGTTCAAGATTGAGGCGCGGTGGCGCGCCGGTTCGTGGGCTTGTTGCGGCCTGTCGACGATTCGGGCAAGCCCCAAGCCGCTAAAGCCGTTGCCTTCGTCAACCTCATGGCGACGCGCTGACTAACCGTTGCCGGCCTCCACCTCCATCGCCTCCCGATCGAGGATGACGACGCCGCGCCGGTCCGGCAAATCGATGATGCCCGCTTGCCGCAGTCGTGTGAGCTGACGGCTCACCGTCTCGATTGTCAGGCCGAGCAGATCGCCCATCTGCTGGCGGGTGAGCGGCAGGTCGAAACGCTGGCTCGGCTGCTGGCTGGCGTCACAGGATGCCCCGCCCAGTCGCTCGGCCATGTCGAGCAGGAAGGTCGCCACGCGCTCGCCCGCGCTCTTGCGGCCCAGCGCCAGCATCCATCCACGCGCGCGGTCCAGCTCGGTGAGCGTGCGCTCCAGAAGTTTGTGCTGCAACTGGGGATAGTCATGGGCGAAACCATCGAACGCCGCGCGCGTGAACAGGCACAGCTGCGCATCGGACAAGGCGGTGACGCTGTGCTGCGCGGTGCCTCCGAATGGCCTGCCAATGAAATCCGAGGGATACACCACCCCGACAATCTGTTCGCGCCCGTCGGCCGTCGAGGTCGAGAGCTTGAGCACTCCCTCGATGACATTGGCCACCAGCGCACTCTCATCGCCTTCCCAGATCAGCGTCTCGCCGCGTCGGATCGGCACATGGCGGCCGATGCGCGACAGCACCTCCAGCTCCGGCGCGCTGAGCGCAGAACAAATAGCTTGATTGCGCACAACGCAGGTCTGGCAGCTGGTCATGTCCGGCGAATAGCCGTTTTCCGCCGAAAATCCAACGATTATACGGATACGCGCGCGCGGGCATTGCCGATCCCACTTTCCGTCTTGCGCCGGGTGGGCGGGCTTTGGAAGCGCTTCAACGCCCCTACCCGCCCGGCGTCACCATCGATCAGTAACCGACGGTGAAACGCGCATTTTCATGTTTCGGCGTCTCGATCTCATCGATCATCGCAATGGCGAAATCCTCATAGCTGATCGAGCTTTTGCCATCGGCGGCCGTCAGCAGCGTATCCGTGCCGAGGCGGAAGGAGCCGGTCCGTTCGCCGGGGCCAAAGACCATGGCGGGGGACAGGAATGTCCAGCTGAAATCGGCACCATCCTTGAGCCGGTTGAGGAAATCACGTGCCGGGCTCGCCTCCACCTTGATGAAATCGGGGAAACCCGGCGTATCGAGGAGCACCACGCCTTCCTCGGTGTTGAGGGAGGCCGCGCCGCCCACGACGAGCAGCCGCCGGGCGCCCTTGCGCGCCACGGCAAAGACATTGTCGGCGTTCAGGCCATTGAAGGGCATGGAGAGGATCACCGCGTCATGGCCGGCGATCTTGGCCGCCATGTCATCGACATCGTCAATGTCCGCCTTCACCCAGCGCACCTTCTCACGCGCGGCCTGCTTGTCCGCATGGCGCGAGAGGCCGGTCACCTGATGGCCGCGGCGCACGGCCTCATCGACGAGGCGCTGGCCGGCATTGCCCGTTGCACCCATGATCGCGATCTTCATGCTCACCCCTTCTCCTGCTGCTCTCTCGACATCATTAACGACCAATCCGGAGCCATGACAAGCCGGCAAGCGGCGCTGTCATACATGGTCGGGCTTGTTCTTCCGCCCGGTGTGGGCAAGCTCTTCAAGCTGCTTCTCGCTCATGGACTCGACCATCTCCCGAGAGGCTCCTTTGAGTTTGCTTTTCGGCGTATCGCCGCGCTTGGCGGACAGAGCCGCGCCGGCGGCTTTCTGCTGGGCTTTCGATTTGGCTGGCATGGGTTTTCTCCCGACGGCCGGTCGCGCGGCGGAACCCGTGGCTCCGCGGCTCGCCCGGTCCGTCATCAGATGAACGGTGCGTTGAACCCCCAATAGCCATGAACCTCACGACTATAGCGGTCATCATGCCCCTCCAGATCGCCGCTGGCGTAGCGTGGCGCTTTCTCCAGCTTCTCCTTGTCGATGTCGACGACATAGCCGCCCTGATCGACGTCATAGGCGAGCATGTCCCACGGGATCGGATAATAATCGCTGCCGATGCCGAACAGGCCGCCAAATTGCAGCACGGCATATTCTGCCTTGCCGCTGCGCTTGTCGACCATGAAGCTCTTCACGCTGCCCAGCCGTTCACCGTCGCGGCTGTAAACGGCCGTTCCGTCCACTTTTTCGGATGAAATCAGCCGATTGCTTTCTTCTGTCACGAGGCGGTCAGCCATTTGCCTTCTCCTCACATGGCATGATCAGGCATCGCTCCAGCGATGCGCTGCTGCCTGATGTGCGGCCGCCGGACGAGCCGGGCGCGGATGAGCCGGGCACGGGGCCGCTTCCTGTGCCTAGAACGGTCGAGCCGGCAGCTCGTTCCGGCCGGGGCAATGGCCGGTCGCGTCGGGGCAACGCCGTGCCGTGAACACAGGCCCGGCGATCCGCGCGCCCGGTTCAGACCATATCGGCAGGCCGCACCACCGCGTCGAACGTCGCCTCGTCGACCAGACCAAGGGCTAGCCCGGCCTCTTTCAGCGTCAGCCCCTCGGCATGGGCGTGCTTGGCGATCTTCGCGGCATTGTCATAGCCGATCCGGGGAGCAAGCGCGGTCACCAGCATCAGCGAACGGTCGACCAACTCGGCGATCTGCGCCTCATTGGCCTTGAGCCCCGCGATGCAGCGCGTGCCGAAACTCTCCATGCCGACCGCCAGCAGATGAATGGAACGCAGCACCGCCGCGCCGATCATCGGCTTGAACACGTTCAGCTCCAGATGCCCCTGCAAGCCACCGACCGTCACCGCCTGATGATTGCCGATCACCTGCGCCGCCACCATCGTCAGCATCTCGCACTGGGTGGGGTTGACCTTGCCGGGCATGATCGAACTGCCCGGCTCGTTGGCCGGCAGGTCCAGCTCGCCCAGGCCCGAGCGCGGGCCACTGCCGAGCAGGCGGATGTCATTGGCAATCTTGGTCAGCGCGACCGCGAGCGTGGCCAGCGTGGCGGAGACCTGCACCAGCGGATCATTGGAGCCCAGCGCCTCGAACTTGTTGGGCGCGCTGTGGAACGGCAGGCCGGCCAGCGTCGCAATCTCCTCTGCCACCGCATGGGCAAAACCCCGCGGCGCATTGAGGCCGGTGCCGACCGCGGTGCCGCCCTGGGCCAGCGGCATCATCTCCTGCGTGACGCCGTGCGCGATACGGGCGCGGCAATTGGCGAGCTGGCGAGCATAGCCGGAAAATTCCTGCCCCAGCGTCAGCGGCGTGGCATCCTGCAAATGGGTGCGGCCAATCTTGACGATCTCCACCCATGCCTTGGCCTTCGCGTCGATCAGCGCATGCAGGCCGTCGAGCGCCGGCAGCAGCACCTCTGTCGCCGCGCGGGCAACGGCGATGTGCAGCGCGGTCGGAAAGCTGTCGTTGGAGGACTGGCTCATATTGACATGATCATTGGGATGCACCGGGCTATTGCCCCCGCGCGTGCCGACCAGCACCTCATTGGCCCGGCCGGCAATCACCTCATTGAGATTCATATTGCTCTGGGTGCCGCTGCCGGTCTGCCAGATGACGAGCGGAAACTGATCGTCCAGCCGCCCGGCCGCGACCTCCGCCGCCGCATTCTCGATGGCATGCGCCAGCCCGGCATCGAGACCATGGGCGCGGTTCACGCGCGCGGCGGCCTGCTTCACGATCGCCAGCGCATGGATGATGCCAATGGGCATGCGCTCGGTGTCGCCAAAGGGGAAATTTTCCAGGCTGCGCTGGGTCTGCGCGCCCCAATAGGCCTCGGCGGGCACCGCGATGCTGCCAATGCTGTCGCTCTCGCTGCGGGTTGCGGTCATGCCTGTCTCCTCATCTCGACCAGTGGCCTGAGGTGCGCCCGATTGCGCGGTAAAACAAGATGAACCGGGCCGCTCCCCCCGGAACTTTCCCGGCGCGGCGCGCGTTTTCAGAGCGTATCCAACGAGAGATCATCCGCATGTCCGACCAGAAAGAAACACCCCGCAAGCCCGACGACGACAAGGCCAAGGGCAAGGATGCGGCCCAGCGCAAGATCCCCCCGGTGCGCGATGCCGGCCCGGTCCATATGAAGGGCAAGCCGAAACGTGCATGGGACAAGGTGGACGAGGCGTCGGACGAATCCTTCCCGGCAAGCGACCCGCCCACCAATTATTGAGCCCAGGCCCCCGGCTCCGCATGGCCTGCGGGCGCCGGCCTTCACGCTTCCGGCGCCAGCAGCTCCATCTCGCCGGCGCGCGCGACATCGATGGTGCGGATGCGGCCATTGCACAGGCCATAGATCACGAACACCCGCACCGCGACGGCCTCTCCCGCCTTGAGCGGCGTGACCACGAAACCGGGGGCATCCACCTGCGCGACGAAAGTGCTGGTGCAGTCCACCGCAATGCCCTGATCGTCGATCATCAGGGCATGGACGGTCAGATGCTCCCGCACGGAGTGGAACATATCTTCATAAAAAGCGCGGATGGCGTCCCGTCCGTGCATCGGCGGCGCAGACGGGAGCGAAAGCGTGCAATCCTCCGTATAATAGCGCGCCGCCCGTGCGATATCGCCGCCACTGAACGCGGCCGCATAGGCATGATAGGCCGCCCGGCCGCCCGCATGCCCCGACAGCATCGGCGCCGGGATCACGCCCTGCCCCGCCGGCCATGTCATCGAGCAAAGCTCGCGGATCAGCCCGTCATCATCCAGCTCATAAGTCACGAAGAAGCGGACGGTGAGAATATCCCCCGGCATCAGTGCGCCAAAGGGAAAATCGGGGCGCGGGGCATGGCAGATGAAGTCCATGTCCACATCCACGAACAGCCGGTTCCCCTGCTGCATCACATGACGCGGCCGCACGATCTCGCGCACGCCATCATGCGCCCAGTCGAGAAAAGCGAGCAATTCCGCGCGCCCCCGGCTGGTCCGCGTGGCGCCGTGCATCACGCAGTCGGGCGCGAACCAGCGCTCGACCAGGGCGGCGTCATCCCCCTGATTAAAGGCCTCGACATACGCTTCATAATCCATCGCGATCATGCCTTTTCGGTCGTTGCTGTCATGCTGGCGCCGCTGGCCCGGCGCTGTGCGACCCGGTCCGCATTGCGCGCCATACGCAACAACAGCCGGTCGAGCCGGGCCAGCGCTTCCGGTGCGATGCCCCGGGTCAAATCGCTGAAAAATTCGCGCCGCTGTTGATGCACGCGTTCATACAGGGCCTGACCGCTCGGCGTGAGGGTCAGCAGGCTGCTCTTGCGGTTGCGCGGATGGTCCGCGCGCTCGAGATAGCCGCTCGCCTCCAGCACGCGCACGGCGCGGCTTACCTCGGCCCGATCGACCAGCGCCGCTGCTGAAACGTCACTCGCGCTCTTGGGCCCAAGGACCGCAAGATGCGCGAGCACACGCCATTCGGCGAGGGAAAGACCGGCATGATCCCGCATCTGCTGTGCGGTGAGGCGATCGAACATTTTGCCGAGCATCAACACGCGATAAGGCAGGTGCCGCGCGTCGAAGATATGCCAGGCATCCTCCAGCGGTCCCGGCTCCCGTGCCCCGGCCCTTCGTATCGACACCTCGCCCGGCGTCCCTCGCTTCGTCATGCCCTGCTCCCGGTTCGGCAAGATTACAGCGCGACGCTCACCGCCTTGAGCTCGGTATAGGCCTCGATGCCGGCCTTGCCATTTTCGCGGCCCCAGCCCGACGCCTTGAAGCCACCGAGCGGCAGCGCCGGATCGACCCCGCCCGCGCCGTTGATGCGGATCGTCCCGGCCTTCAGGCGCCGCGCCAGCTTGTGCGCGGTGCTGATATTCTGGGTGTAGATGGAGGCGGAAAGGCCGAATTCCGTCTCATTCCCGCGCCCGGCCAGCGCCTCGATATCGGCATCATCGTCAAACCGCATGGCGCAGAGCACCGGCCCGAAAATCTCTTCCTTGCGCACGCGCATGTCCGGCTTGGTATCGAGCAGCACGGTCGGCTGCACGAAATAGCCGCCATCATAGCCCTCCCCGCCGATCGCCTCGCCACCGACGAGGACGCTCGCGCCTTCCTCGCGGCCGGAGGCGATGTAGCCGGTCACCCGCTCAAGCTGCGTCGCGCTCACCAGCGGACCGATCATCGTGGCAGCATCCAGCGTCTGGCCGACCTTCATGCCCCTGGCCATGTTGACCACGCCTTCGAGCACCGCATCGGCCACCTTCTCGTGGACGAACAGCCGCGACCCCGCCGCGCAAACCTGCCCGGCGTTGAAGAAGATGCCCATGGCCGCTGCCGGGATCGCCTTGGAAAGATCGGCGTCCGCGAAGATGTAAGTCGGCGACTTGCCGCCCAGCTCCAGCTGCACGCGCTTGAAATTGGTCTTGGAGGCCTCGATGATCGCCTTGCCGGTCACCGTCGATCCGGTGAAGGCCACCTTGTCGATATCGCGGTGGGCGGCCAGCGCTGCCCCCGCCGTGCGGCCAAGGCCCGTGACGATATTGACCACGCCCTCGGGAATGCCGGCCTCCAGCACCAGCTCGCCCAGCCGCAATGTGCTGAGCGGCGTCTGCTCGGCAGGCTTGAGCACCACGGTGCAGCCCGCCGCCAGCGCCGGGGCCAGCTTGCCCACCGCCATCACCAGCGGGAAGTTCCACGGCACGATCTGCGCGCACACGCCGATCGGCTCGCGCAGCACATAGCTCAGCCACTCGCCCGGCGCGCTGATCTCGGCGGTCTCGCCCATGATCTTGCTCGCCCAGCCGGCATTGTAGCGCAGCTGGCCGATCGCGCCTGCCACGTCGATCATGCGGGAGAACTGGATCGGCCGCCCCACGTCGAGCGTCTCCAGCAGCGCCAGTTCCTCGGCATGGGCTTCCACCAGATCGGCCAGCTTGAGCAGCAGCCGGGTGCGCTCGTCCGGCTTGACCTTCGCCCAAGGTCCCTCGAACGCGGCGCGCGCCGCTGCCACCGCCCGGTCGACATCCGCCTCGCCCGCGCTGGCGACATTGGCGATCAGCTTGCCGGTCGACGGATTGATCGTCTCGAACGTCTCGCCGGACGCCGCCTCGACCCAATGACCGCCAATCAGCATCTTCGCAGGGCCCCCGGCATAGCGCAGTTGCAATTGCTCGAGCAGGCCCGGATTATAGGGAGCGTTCATGGGCGGGGGCATCCTTTCCTTGGACCCAACCATCCGGAGATGGCGGAGAGTTGTTGAATCATCATGATGTCCCCAATAACAGCAGGACGAAGCTCCCGCCAGCGGGGCGACGCATCGAACCATTGGGAGAGTTCTACTGTCCAGCACAACATATGATTATGTGATCGTCGGCGCAGGTTCGGCTGGCGCCGTGCTCGCCGCGCGACTCACCGAAGACCCGGCAACCCGCGTGCTGCTGCTGGAGGCAGGCGGCGGCGCGGATAGCTGGCTCATCCGCATGCCGCTCGGTTTCCTCAAGGCGCTGCGCCGGCCCGAGATCACCTGGCCCTACTGGACCGAGCCCGAGCCGCACATGAACAACCGCAAGCTGATTCTGCCGCGCGGACGGCTGCTTGGCGGCTCCAGCTCGATCAACGGCATGGTGTTCATGCGCGGCCACAGCGCGGATTTCGACCGCTGGGCGCAAATGGGCTGCACCGGCTGGAGCTACGCCGATGTGCTCCCCTATTTCCGCAAGATGGAGACCAGCTGGCGCGGCGCGTCGGACCTGCACGGTGGCGACGGCCCGCTGAGCGTCAGCCCCAACGCCACCGAATGGCTGTTGCATGACGAATTGATGGCCTCGGCCAAGGCGGCCGGCTTCCCGCTCACCGATGACATTCATGACGGCAACGAGGAAGGCGTCGGCAAGGTCGAACTGACCATCGATCGCCACGGCCGCCGCGCCTCCACGTACGAGGCCTATCTCAAGCCGGCGATGGGCCGACCCAACCTCACCGTCATCACCGGCGCGCTCACCCAGCGCGTGCTGACGCAGGGCAAGCGCGCCACCGGGGTGGAATATCGCCGCGAGGGCCAGCTCTTCACCGCGACGGCCAGCCGCGAGGTCATCCTGTCCGGGGGGAGCTACAACACGCCGCAAATCCTCATGCTCTCCGGCATCGGCCCGGCCGGGCATATCCGTGAGATGGGCATCGACGTGGTGCATGACCTGCCCGGCGTCGGCCAGAATCTCTCCGAGCATCCGCGCGTGCCGGTGCTGTTCGAGGCGGCCAAACCGGTCACCTTCGTCAACCAGCTGCGCTTCGACCGGGCGACGAAGAATGTCATCCAATGGTATCTCTTCGGCACCGGCCCGTTCGCGCGACAGGTCAACAGCGCCAACCCCGTGCTGCGGACCGACCCGCGCCTCGCCCAGCCGGATATCCAGCTATGGTGCAACCCGGTGACGCTGGACGCGCATCTCTGGTTCCCCGGCATCAAGAAGGCGCCGCAGCACAAACTCACGGCCGACGTCATCCTGCTCCACCCGGAAAGCCGCGGAAAAGTCTTTCTCAAGAGCCCGAAGGCGGAGGATCATGTCGGCATCTTCCTCAATCTGTTCAGCGCGCCGGCCGATTTCGCCACCGCCCGCGCCGGCATCCGCATCGCGCGCAAGATCTACCGCACTTCGCCGCAGGCCGAGATCACCGGCGCGGAGCTGTCCCCCGGCGATCAGGCGCAGAGCGACGCCGCGCTGGACGAGCATGTCCGCGCGACGGCCGGCACCACCCAGCATCCGCTCGGCACCTGCCGCCTGGGCGCGGGACCGATGGCGGTGGTCGATCCGCAACTGCGCGTCATCGGCATGGAAGGGCTGCGCGTCATCGATGCCTCGGTGATGCCGGACGAAACCGGCGGCAACATCAACGCGCCGACCATCATGATCGCCGAGCGCGCGGCCGACCTCATCCGGGGCCGCCTGCTCCCCGCCGACGACCTGCCCCCCAAACCCACTGAAAATCGGGAGAAAGCCGCATGACCCGCGAGGATTTCGAGCAGTATATCGACGCCTTCAATCGCGACGATTTTGACGGCTTCTCCCGCTTTTACGCGGATGATGTCGACTTCAACCTGGGCGACCGCAAGCGCATCGTCGGGCGGCAGGGCATCGTCGATTTCTATCGCGGCGTGAAAGCGCATATCCATGAGGAACTGCGGATCATCGACCTGGTCCTCGCTCCCAATGGCGCAGCGCTCCATGTCTACACCAAATTCACGACCATCAAGGACTGGCCGGATTTCGAGCTGTGGCCGACCAAAGCCGGCGACGTGCGCGAGATTGAGAGCATCATCCTCTACACCATCGCGAACGGCCAGTTCACGCACATCAAATCCGCCCGTTTCAAGGAACTGTAAGTCGTGACCGCCAGCAGCAATCCGGATTTCATCGTCATCGGCTCGGGCTCCTCGGGCGCGGTGATCGCCGCGCGTCTCTCCGAAGACCCGGACGCCAAGATACTGGTGCTGGAGGCCGGGCGGCGCGAGCGTGACATCCGCCTCGCCATGCCGGTGCTCTTCCCCTTCGTCATGGCCGATCCCAAGTTCAACTGGAGCTATATGGGCGAACCGGAGCCGTTCGCGAATGGCCGGCAGATCCGCCAGCCGCGCGGCAAGGCGCTGGGCGGCTCCTCGATGATCAACGGCATGCTGTACGCGCGCGGCCACGCCCGCGATTATGACGAGTGGCGCCAGCTCGGCAATGAAGGCTGGAGCTATGACGATGTGCTCCCCTATTTCAAGAAGTCGGAGAACCACTGGGGCGCGGCCGATCACTGGCACGGCAAGGGCGGCCCGCTCAGCATCAAGCAGCAACCCAAGGATAACGACCTCTACCGCCGCTTCATCACGGCCGTCGAAAAACTGGGCTATCCCGAGCGTGACAGCTTCCATCGCGCGAGCCAGGAAGGCTGGGGGCCACCACCGCTCTGCATTCATGAGGGCAGCCGCGCCAGCACCGCCGCGCGTTTCCTCATCCCCGCGATGAGCCGCCCCAACCTCACCGTGGAGACCGGCGCGCTCGTCACCCGCATCGAGGTGGAGAATGGTCGCGCCGTCGCCGTCCATTATCGCGACAGCGAAGGCCGCGACCAGCGCGTCGCCGCCAGCCAGGAAATCATCCTGTCAGGCGGCGCCTATAATTCGCCGCAGCTGCTCAAGCTCTCCGGCATCGGCCCGGCCGACGAACTGCGCGAGCTGGGCATCGACCCCGTCCACCACCTGCCCGGCGTCGGCATGAACCTGCAGGATCACCCATCCGTCGCCATGGTGCTGCGCGCGGACCGCGACGTGACCCTCACTAATGCGCTGCGGCTGGACCGCGCCGCGCTCGCCGCGCTCCACTGGCTGCTCAATCGCGGCGGCATGATCGCGGACATGCCGGTCACCGCCAACGGGTTCATCAAGACCCGGCCCGAGCTGGAGCGGCCGGATGCGCAATGTCTGTTCCAGCCGACCATGATCGGCGCGCAGACCTGGGCGCCGGGCTGGCGCAAGCCCAAGGATGATGTCGTCGCCATGGCCTGCGTACTGTTGCGCCCGGAAGGGCGCGGCTGGGTCAAGCTGCGCTCGGCGGACCCGGCGGACAAGCCGCGCATCCTCTCCAACGTGCTCTCGACGGAGAATGACCGCGCTTTCTTCCGCCGCCTGATCCCGCAACTGCGCGAGATTTTCGCGACCTCGCCCCTCGCCGATGTGCTTGGCGCGGAAGTCATGCCCGGTGCGGATGTGCAGACGCCGGACGAGATCGATGCCTGGGTGCGCACGGCTTGCAACACCGCGCTGCACCCCGTCGGCACCTGCGCGATGGGCAAGGACGACATGGCCGTCGTCGACCCCCGCCTGCGCGTCCATGGCCTCGCCGGGCTGCGCGTCGCCGATGCCGCCATCATGCCGCGCATCTGCGGTGGCAACACCAACGCCGCCTGCATCATGATCGGTGAGAAAGCCGCCGACATGGTGAAACAGGATAACGGCCTTGCCATGGCATGAACCGCCCGTCCCGCTGGCCGCGCCGCCCTCGTGCCCGCGCGGCCCCCATGCCCGCCGCAGCCCACGCCGCGCCGGCGCTAGCCGGGTGACGCCTGCTTCATCAGCAGCAACCCGCCGATGATCAGCACCGCCGCTGCGATCCGCATCGCACCGGCCTCCTCGCCCAGCACCAGCCAGCCGACCAGAAAGGCACCGACCGCGCCAATGCCTGTCCACATCATATAGGCTGTTCCCAGCGGCAGGGTTTTCATCGCCATCGTCAGCAGCCAGAAGCTGCCGAGCATCGCCACCAGCATGACGAGCGTGGGGGTCAGGCGCGTAAACCCCTCGGACTGTTTCATGGCGAAGGCCCAGACGATCTCCAGAAGCCCTGCGATACCCAACAAAATCCAAGCCATGACGGCTCTCCTTTCAAAGAGCGGGCCGTCCCGGATGTGTTGCTCCAATCGGAGGTGAGGTCGTCCTCATCGCCAAACATAAGAGGCCGGAACCGCCAGTCAATCTCCGCGACACGTCGTGCTTGATGACACAGCGGACTGACAGATGCGGACTGACAGACCTGACAGACCTGACGGGCCTGACGGGCCATCACGCCGCACCGGCACCACGCAATCCGCCTCCGGCTCTCCGGTTTCCGCCCGATGTCGCGCCGGGTGTGCCGGCGCCCCCAGCCAGCACATGCCGCCCAACATCGTCCGCGATAACCGATCGATCATGCTGTGTGCACATGCTTGTTGCTTCACCATCACCGGCATGATTGAGTGGCGGCGAAAAACCAGCCCCGGCCAACCGGGCGCAGGACGGGGATGTTACGCATGAACAGATTCGACGTCGAAGCCTTCATCGATCGCACACGCATCGGTGCAACGCAGTTAGCCGCATTGTCCGTCTGCATCCTCATCTGCTTCATCGATGGTTTCGACATTTTCATGATCGGCAAGATCGCGCCGGCGATCGCGGAAGGCTTTGGCGAACCCACGCTGGCGATGACCCCGGTGTTCGTCGCGCAGCAGATCGGCCTGGCGGTCGGCGCCTTCGCCATTTCGCCGCTGGCGGATCGCTTCGGACGGCGCAGCATGCTGATTTTCTCCTGCATCACCTTCGGTGCCGTCACGCTGGCGAGCGTCTATGTCCACTCGCTGACCCAGTTGGCGATCATGCGCGGCATTGCCGGCGTGTTCATGGCCGCCGGCCTGCCAATGGCCATGGCCCTCATTTCCGAAGTCACCCCGCGCCACCGCCGCTCCACCATGGTGGCGATCGCGCTCGCCGGCTATTCGACCGGCAGCGCGGCGAGCGGCGCCGTCGCCGCCTGGCTGCTCGACATTTACGGCTGGCAGAGCGGCTTCTGGATCGGCGGACTGGTGCCGCTGCTCTGCGTGCCGCTGCTCATCCTGTTCGTGCCCGAATCCCTCAAGTTCCGCGCCGAGCGCAATCCGGCGGACCCGCGCATTCCCCGCACCATTCGCCGGCTCGATCGATCGGTGCAACTGCGCGGGGACGAACTGTTCGTGCTCAACGCGCAGCAATCGACCGCCCGCAAGGCCAGATTGCTCGACGTCTTTTCCGAAGGGCGCATGTGGATGACCGGCCTCATCTGGGCGGCCTGCGCGCTCAGCATGACCAATATCGCGTTGATGGGCGCGTGGCTCCCCAGCTTCTTCCAGGAGATGGCCGGCATCCCCATCCAGCAATTCGCGATCGTCGCGATGATCGGCTATCTGGGCGGCGTCGCCGGCACCTTGTGCATCGGCTGGCTGATGGACCGCTTCCGCCCCGCCCTGCTGCTCGCGCTTTTCTATGTGGCCCTCGCCGTCTCGCTCAACGCGCTGGCCTGGGTGCCCTTTCACTCGGGTGCGTTCATCCTCGTCGCGATCCTGTGGAGCTTCTTCCAGACCGGCGGCCAGGGCGGCCTCAACACGATGATCACCCTGGTCTATCCCCCGCGCATGCGCAGCACCGCGCTCGGCTGGGCCGGCGGCGCGGGGCGCATCGGCGGCATCATCGCGCCGACGGCGGGCACTTTCGCCCTTGCCCAGCATTTCTCGCTCCAGTGGACGCTGGCGCTGGCCGCCATCCTGCCGCTGCTCGTCGCGCTGCTCATGCTGATCTTCGCGCTCGGCCGCCATGACGCGGGCCTGAGCAGTCCCCAGCCCGCACCGGCATGATGCCGGATCGCCGCTGGTTCGAGGCCTATCTGACCGCCTTCAACCGCGATGATTTCGACGGCTTCGGCGCTTATTATGCGGATGATGTGGCGTTCCACGGTCAGGCCGCGACGCTGCATGGCCGCGACGCCGTGCTCGCTTTCTATCGCGGGGTGAAGGCGCGGATCGAGGAGCGCGTCGACCTGCTCAGCTTCATCGGCGGCGAGAATGCCATCGCCGCCGAGCTCCGCACGACGCTCACGCCGCTGGAGGACTGGCCGGATTTCCCGACCGGTCCGCTCATCAAGGGCACGATCCGGCAAAGCATCAACTTTGCCTTCTACGATATTGCGAACGGACAATTCACCCGCATCCGCTCGGCGCGCTTCCGCCGGATCGGGTAACGGGCTCCCGCACAGGCAGGAGCCCGGCCCCGGCTCAGCCCGCAGCCGCCAGGCTCATCCGATACTGCCCGCTTTGCAGCGTCTCCTCGGGCACCCATGTGCCGTGGAAGGTCGAGCGCACGCGGATCGGCAGCTTGAGCAGCGCCACCGGCCCGGCCGCCAGATTCTGCGCGTCGAGGATCGCAAGATCGCTGCGCATCTGCGAGACGCGCGAAACCAGCACCAGCAGCCAGCCATCACCCTCCGGCGCATCCGGCGTGCGCGGCACGAACTGCGCTTCCTGCACGCCGTCCCCCTCGCCGGGCCGCCAGACCTCCATCGCGCCCGTCTCATGATCGAACCGCCCGATCCCGCTCGATCCATCCATGGCGCGTGCGATCACATAGCCATAGCGGTAGGCCCGGCCCTGATAGCGATCATCCGTGCGCGGCATTTCGCAGGGAATCTGGAGCAGCCGCTGGCTCGTGAAGCCGTCATCATTGCTTGCCAGATCGAAGGTCATGCGCGTCAGGAACGGCGGCACCGGCGCCGTCTCTTCGCCCTGCGGCGTCGTGAAGAACGGAAAGCAGTTGCCGTCATAATAGCACAGGTCGAGGTGGACCTTGCTGCCCTCGCGATGGGCGTTCATCATATGGCCCGCGCTGCCCGTCGGCCCCTTGAACCAGCGAATATCCTCCGCCTTGCCATAGCGCGGCACCAGCGCGACATGCACCGGCTCATCGGGATGCCACTGATAATAGGTGCCGCCCGCCTTCACCACGTCCAGATCGGTGATGAGCGGGAAGAAGGGCACCACGATCCATTCGTCGGTGATCGCGAAATCATGGACGCAGGCCGCATAGGGCATCTTGAACCAGATTTCGTTGATCAACTCCCGGTCCGGGCCGAACAGGTAGAAGGCGAAGTCGAGGCTGGCATCACCCTTCGCCTGATAGGAGAAGGCGAGCAGTTCGTTGGTGATCGGGTCCACCTTGGGGTGCGCGGTGAAGGTCTGCGCCTTGATCAGCCCGTCGAAATCCACCCGGCCGATCGTCTCCAGCGTCTCGGGGTCGACCTCATAGGGCAGGTCGTCCTCCTTGAGTGAATAGAGATGCCCGGCATGGAACATCGCCGTGGTGTTGGCGGTGCCCAGATGCACATCCTTCACGCTCGGATCGACGGTATAGCGATTGCGATAGACGCCAAAAAGGCCACGCCGCGCGTCTTTCTGCCGCTTGTAACGCTCCGTCTCGACCCACTTCACGACATAATCGACCTGATTATCCTTGAAGCGAAACATGTGGATCTGGCCTTCCCCATCGATGAAGATGTCATCGGTGCGGCCAGAGGGATATTGGCGGTCCGCCCCGACGCGATAGAGCGCCCCTTCCAGTCCATCGGGGATGGCCCCGGAAATCAGTTCCAGCCCGTGCAGTTCGGCTTCGGTGCGCATGGGCTCGCCCCAGCCGGTATAAAGCTCGACTTCGGGAAAACGGACGGGTTCGACCATGGTGATCCTCCGATTAGGAAAGGGCGGCGCCTCAGGCGGCCGCGATAAAATCCGTGATGTGGCGCTCAAGATCACTGCCTGCGGTGCCGATCTCCAGCACAGGAGAAAGGTGATTATGCCCCCCCAGCCAGTGCAGGCGCGGAAAACGCTGATGCGCGGCCATGAAGGCGCCGGTGAGAGCGGCGGCCTGCGCCTGAAACTCCGGCGGGTCGAATTCCGAAACCGCAAGGAGCAGCGGCACCGCCGTCTGCATCAGCCCGTCCAGCGTCGATCTGGCCGGATATTGCGCGGCATCCGCGCCATAATAGGCCTGCTGAAACTGGTTGGGCGGCGCGCTCGCCACATCATAAATACCCGAGACGAGCAACGCCCCGGCAATGTCCGGCGAAAAGCGCGCGACGGCTTCTGCGACATGCACCGCGCCCGCCGACTGGCCCATCACGAAGATCCGCGCCGGATCGCCGCCATGGCGCGCGATATTCTCGCGTAGCCAGGCGACCGCGCTGGCGACATCCTCGCCACCTGCCGGCCATGTATGCGCCGGGGCCAGTCGATAGGTCATCGTCACGCCGACAAAGCCGCTGCCCACCGCGAAGCCGCCGATATTATCGTAAAAGGGCGAGCCTTCGGTCGTCTTGTCGCCCATCACGAAGCCGCCGCCATGGACGAACAGCAGCACCGGTGCGCCGCTCAGGTCATCGCGCGTGAAGATGTCGAGCCGGTTGCGTTCGTCCGGACCATAAGTCTGGTCGCGCGTCACCCTGGCCTCCGCCGGCAGGCCTGGCTGGAGCGCGCGGAAAATCTCCTGCGTCCCGCCCATCATGCCGGGGGTCAGCTCGGCCCCGAAATCCCTGATTTTCGCGCGTATGTCCGGCGTCATGCGTCACTCACTTTCAAGACGGGTTTGATGACGGTGCCGGCCGCGCAATCGCGGAAGGCCTGACCGATCTCGTCAAAACGATATGGGGTGATCAGCCGGTCGAACGGGAAGCGTCCCTGCCGCCAATAGTCGATCAGCATCGGCAGGAAAATCCGCGGATTGGCATCGCCGCCCAATATGCCGCGCAACTGCCGCCCGCCGGCCAGCATCGGGAACATCGCCGGTGCCCAGTCGCCGCGCGGCGCGGCGACGAAGCCGGCCGTGCCGTTCATGGCGAGGCATTCCATCGCGATACTGTGGACAGCCGGCACCGTGGTGGTGTTGAAGCTGAAGCTCACCCCGCGCCCCGTCACCGCGCGGATCTGCTGCGCGACGTCGGGCGTATCCGCCGCGATCACATCCGTCGCGCCCAGTTCCCGCGCGAGGTCCAGCCGCGCCCGGTTGATATCGACCGCGATGATGCGCCTGGCCCCCACCAGCCGCGCCGCCATCACCGCCGAGAGGCCAACGCCGCCAACCCCGAGAATGGCGATGCTGTCGCCCGCTTTCACCTTCAGCGCCTCGATCACCGCGCCCGCGCCGGTGATGACACCGCAGCCCAGCGGGGCGAGCAGGTCCAGCGGCACGTCCTTGTCCACCTTCACCGCCGTGCGCTCGGGCACGATGGCGTGGGTCGCGAAGGACGACTGGCCGAAGAAATGCGAGTGGATGCGTTCATCGCCGCAGGCCAGCGCCGTGGAGCCATCGAGCCGCTTGCCGCCAAAGCTCATCGGCATGGCCAGGTCGCAATAGGTCGGCCGGCCGGCAAGACAACTCGGGCAGGTGCCGCACGAGCTGCCGGAGAGGATCACATGATCGCCCGCGGCAAAGCCGCGCACGCCCTCACCCACCGCATCGACCACGCCCGCGCCCTCATGCCCGAGCACGATCGGCTGCGGCGAATGGCGGCCCGGCTGCTCATGCACATCAGTATGGCAGATGCCGACCGCGACGATGCGCACCCGCATCTCGCCTGCGCGCGGTTCCTCCAGCTGGAGCTGTTCGAGCTGCGGCTCGGCCAGCCCCGGCCGGCTGACGGCGGCGGTAATCCGCATCAGGGTTTGCCTGCGACCGGCGGCGCGGTGTGCGATGGCTTGGGTTTCAGCACGATCTCGCCCTTCCACGGCACCTGATCCGCCGCCGTCCAGGCGTTCACCTTCAACGACTGGAAGCGCCACGGCCCTTCCTTGTTGGTCACATGGTCGATCCGCGTGCCGATCCCGAAGATGAAATTGGTGTGATAGTCGGTCTGGAACTGGACGATCTGGAAGAAGCAGCGCACGTCCACCTCGCCCTCTTCCTCGCGCGGCTCCATGATGAAATGGTTCATCATATGCTGGCGGCCATACCACCAATGCTGGCGATCGTTCCACAGCGACTGGAGGTTCGCCAGGATGGCGTCATGGCCATGCACCCGGCCCTGCCAGAGGTGGTCGAACCAGCAGTCCTTGGTGAAGGTGGACATCGCCAGATCGGCATCGGCCAGATCGATGCCCCATGCGTAACGCGAGTAGAGCTCCTGAATTTCCAGCCGATCCAGCGCGCTCAATTGCCATTTCGCCATAGTCAGTGCCCTCCCGGCTTTCCCAGATGATGATCGTTCTGAATATCCGCCACGTCTCCATGCTGGGTCAGCAGCGCCTTGCGGCGGACATAGCGCAGGATTGCCTCCGGCCCGGTGCGCGCGCCACCGCCCACGCCCGAAACACCAAAGCTGCTGGAGCCGACCGTGCGGTTCTTCGCAAAGGTCAGGAACGTGTCCTGAATGAACAGCGCGCCGGCATTGATCCGCCGCGCAATCGGCAGCGCTTCCTCCTCGCTGCCCGCGATCACCGATGCGGTGAGGCCGAAGCTGGTGTCATTGGCAAGCGCGATCGCTTCCTCAATCGTGCGGTAGCGCATGACCGGCAGGATCGGCCCGAACGTCTCGTCCTGCATCACCATCATGTCATGGGTCACGCCCGAGAGAACCGTCGGCCGCATGTAGAGCCCGCCGCCAATGTCCTCGACCACGCCGCCGCTATGAAGGGTCGCGCCCATGGCCACCGCGCCGGCAATATGCTGCGCCACGATCTGCGCTTGCGGCGCGAAGGTGAAGGGGTGGAGGTGACCGGCGCGCGGATCGTCGCTGTTGAGGCGCACCTTGCCCGCCTTCTCGATCAACAATGCGAGAAAGGCGTCATGAATATGTTCATGGACATAGATGCGCTCGACCGAGAAACAGACCATCCCGTTGGCATGCGTCGCGCCGCGCAGCACCGCTGTCGTCGCCCGCTCCAGATCGGCATTTTCCGTGACGATCACCGGGTCCTTGCCGCCCAGTTCCAGGAAGCAGGGGATCAGCCGCTCGGCGCACTGCACCGCAATCTTGCGGCCGGTCGGCACACTGCCGGTAAAGCAGACGAGGTCCGCCTCGTCGATCATCGCCCGGCCGGTCTCGCCATCCCCCTGCACATAGTCGAAAACGCCGGCCAGTTCCGGCACCGCCGCCACGGTCTCGAACAGCGGCGCAACCCAGCGCGGGGTCACCTCGGATGGTTTGACGAGCACCGCGCAGCCCGCAAATAACGCCGGAATGGCATCCAGCAGCACGAGCATCATCGGCGCGTTCCATGGCCCGATCACGCTGACCAGCGGATAGGGCACGAACTGGGTCTGCACCGTCACGCTCGGCATGGCCCTGGATGGCCCCTGATAGCTGGCCGCATCGAGCGCAGCCTGCGCATCCTCGATCCAGCCGCCGATATTCCCCATGGTGATGAAGCCCTGGAGATAGGATGTGTGGCACCCTCCGGTATCCGCCACATCCGCCTGCGCAATGTCATTGGCGCGCCGGGCGACTTCGCCCAGCCAGCGCTGCATCACCGCGATACGTTCGGCAAGCGGGCGGGCGCCCCAGTCCTTCTGCTGCTCGCGCAGCCGCGCGGCTTTCTCATGCACCTGCGCCGCATTGGCGACGGGCAGCATGAAATCGACAGCGCCGGTCCGCGGATTGCGGACCGGCAATAAGCGCTGATCGTTGTCAGCCATCATCCTCTCCCGAGCGAGCAGCGACTCGCCTCCAATTAGTCAGACATCGTTGTATATAGATGTTGATCTGTCAATCAATCACGTTGCGCAGCTTATCACGCGCCCACGCCCAATCCCACCGGCGCCATGCCGGCAGGCCATCCATCCGCCGCATTTTCGATCGCCGCCGATCGCCGCTGATCGCCCCTCCCAGGCTCTCAGCCTTCATCCCAGGGCAGCGCGCCGGGGTAGCGCAACCGCTCCGAATGGCGCTGCACGATGGCCTGCAGCAACGGCACCAGCGCGGCCGCCTCATCCGGCGTCAGCGGTTCGTGCATCAAGAGTTCAGACTGATCGGCCAGCGGCTGCACGCTTGCCGCCTGCTCGCGCCCCTCATCCGTCGTGCGGTAGAGCGTCTTGCGCCGGTCGTCGGGCGAGCGTGTCGCTTGCAGCAGGCCGCGCCCGGCGAGCTTCTTGAGCACCACCGCGCAAGTCGAGGGATCGAGCCCATAGATGCGCGCATAGTCCGCCTGGCTGAGCCCCGGATGCAGATGCAGGATCACCAGCGCGGAAAATTGCCGCAGCGTGATCGCCAGCGGGGCCACGGTGGCCGCGAAATGGGCATGGCAAATCTGCAGGGCGCGGCGGCATAGCAGGCTGGGCGCATCCGCGTTCGGGCTGGTCTCATAGTCCCAGCGCGGGGCAGCGCCGGCATTTTCCCGCGCGATCCGGCCGATCAGGTCGATCAGACGCGCTTGCTCGGCCGCGTCGATCCCGGCCAGCAGTTCCGCCTGCAATTGCCCAAAGCCATGGGCCACGGCGGGCATGCGCTGGCGCCCCGCCTCGGTCAGCACCGGCAGGCTGCGCCGGCGATCGTCGCTGTCCTGCACCCGCGCGACAAGGCCGGTCTGCTCCAGATTGTCGAGAATGATCGCCGTGGTCGACGTGTCGATCCCGCAGGCGCGCGCCAGCCCCACCTGATCGCGCGCATTCCCGTCCGCGATCGCCAGCAGCATTTCCGCCTGCGCCAGCGTCTCGCCGCCCTGGGCCAGCGCCCCGTGGAGCGCATTGGCGATCTGGTCGATCCGGGCAAGCAGGAAGCCGGGCTTGCGCACGAAGATGCGCATGACCGCTTCAATCGGCACAAGTGGCGCGTCGCCTGCCGCCCCGGCTCTGCCATCCATGGTCTGGGCTGGCGCGTCAGCCATGGCGGCGCGCAAGGTAGGAAATCCGCTTCATGAACATCTGTTCGACCAAAATTGTCGGCGCTTGGCAATCGAATAGCGCAGCCTGTCACCCGATTAAGGGTTGATCGCCTTTCCCGGCTGGCCTAGCCGTTGAGCAATCAACAAGCCCGTATCCATGCGGGCCGGCGGTTTGGAGACGGAGAGGCGCGATGACGGAAGCGGACTATGCGGACTATATCGCGTGCTTCAACGCCAATGATTTTGACGGTTTCGGTCGCTATTATTGCGATGATGTCATCTTCAACCTTGGCGAGAAACGCCAGATTATCGGGCGGGACAATATTCTCGATTTTTATCGCGACGTGAAATCCCGGGTCCGCGAAACGCTCGACATTCTGGGTGTCGCCACCGGTCCGGGCACGCTTGCCTGCCATGTCCGCACGGAATTTTTCGGCCTTGCCGACTGGCCGGATTTCGTCGCCGGTCCCCTCATGAAGGGCGAGACGCTCAACATCGAGAGCCTCGGCTTCTACTATCTGCGCGACGGCAAGTTCGCTCAAATTCTCGGGGCGCGTTACAAGACGCTGCCCACCCTCTCCGCATCCGCCTGACCCTCTGAAGGAGCCCCGCCGTGGCAACACCTGCACCGCCGCCCCATCCCTTTGCCCCGCGCTTTGAATATGCCTTCACGGTGGCGATTGACCTCACCCCGGCCGTCTGGCTCACGCCGAGCAGCATGGGGGCGACCCGCGCCGCCGTCTGGGCCGCGCAAGGCACTTTCGAGGGGCCGCGCATCCGCGGGATCGTCATTCCGATGAGCGGCGGCGATTATCCACTGGTGCGGCCCAATGGCGTGATCGATTTCGATGCGCGCTACCTGCTCCAGGCCGATGACGGCACCCCCATCTACCTGCAAAGCCGCGGCTATCGCTGGGCCGAGGGCGATGCCATGGAGCGCATGGCGCGCAACGAACCGCTCGATCCGGACGAATATTATATGCGCGTCAGCCCCAAGTTCGATGTGCCGGAGGGCCCGCACGACTGGCTCGGCAAACATATCTTCGTGGGCGTTGCCGAGAAGGTGCCCAAGGCCAATCGCATTCATTATTTCATGCTGCTCTAAGGCCGCCCGCCTCTCGTCCTGCGCCGCCCCTTGTCGCGACAGCGCCATGGCTGCGCCCACTTCTACAGGAGTTTCATTGATGAACGAGCCTCAGGTTCCTGCGCATCTCGACTATGTTTTCGAGATGCGGGTGGACTTCCGTCCGGAACGCTGCACCGTCGGGCCTCTGCCGGGCGGGGGTTATCAGGGCTATACGCCTTGCGCAGGCGGGACGATCTACGGCCCGCGCCTGAGCGGCAAGGTGGTGCCGGATAGCGGCGCCGATTATGCCACCGTGCGCGGCGATGGCACCATCATCATCAACTCGCATTATATGCTCGAGGCCGATGACGGCACGAAAATCTATATCAACAACAATGGCTATCTCGTCCCGGCCAGACCGGGCGAGCCGCGGCGGCTGGATCATGACACCCCGCAACCGGCCTATTTCTGCTTCTCGCCGACCTTCGTGGTGCCCGAGGGGCCGCACGACTGGATGAGCCGCACGCTCATCATCGGCACCGGCAGCCGGCGCTCCAACCCGGATCACTCGATCTTCACCTATTATGCGGTGCGATCGGTCTGAGCGACAAGACGGCCGGACGATCCCCCGCAGCGGACCGTCCGGCCGGCCCCTTTAAGGAAAGGGCGTGAACGGCTGCTCGGTGCAGGTCGCTTCCACCTTGAGATACATGGGCGACGGGCGATCCTGACTGGAAAGCTGCTCGAACGCCCCGCTCTTGCGGTCCACCGTCATCTTGTTGGAAAGATCGGTGCGCGAATTATAGGTGATGTCATCAGCGAGCACGAGCGTGTCGGCCGAGATGTCATTGATCGCGACCACCCGTTTACAATCATCCTGACACCATTTTTGCGCGGCGAGATCGATCCGAAGACGGGTGGAATAGGCCTCGGCCGCCGCGTCACGCGGACTGATCCGGGTGCCCTGGCAAGCCAGATCATATTGGTCTGCCGCCATCGCCGGCGCGCTCGATAAAAGCATGAAAATGATAAATAAACGCATGAATAGCGGACCTCCCTCCGCCCGGCCATCCTAGCATTTGGGACCTGCAGGCCAAGAGAAAACAAGCCGTTATGCGGTAGATAAATGCAACTTCGCGGGGTCAAGGCGCTGTCGGTCACGCCGATCTGCTCCGGTCGATCGCTAACGCGGGAATGCGCTGCGTCAAATCGGCGACACACCGGCCACCGGGAGCCCATCGAACCCCGATCAACGTTCGTCTCCTGCCTGACAGCCGCCCGGTCAAGCAACGAACCGGGCCTCCCTCCGTCAGGCCGGCGGGATCACCGGCACCAGCAGGTGACTGTCATAACGCCCGCCGGCATGGATGATGTGGGTGCCCGCGTTGCGCAGATCTTCATGTCGCGCGAACGGCAGATTGGGCAGCGCATCGCGGTAGATGTCCATGCCCTTCACCACCACGCGCAAAGTCTCGCCCGCGCGAAACAGCGTGGCGGATGGCCATATCTCGATCTCGACGGGCACCGGCACGCCCGCCTCCAGCCGGTCCTCGTCGCGATGGAGATGCACCGGCTGCCATGGCGTCGAGCGGTCCATGTCCAGCGCACGGTGACTGGCGCGCAGCCAGCCCAGCGCCACCGGCCCATTCTCGTAAAAGGCATAGAACGTCATGCCGACCGGTTCGCCCGCCCTGTCCAGCTTCTGGAGCGCGACGAACAGGTCCATATCATCCGCTCCCTGCGCCTCCACCCAGAGCCGCAGCTTCATATAGCCGGTCAGTTCGGTATCGCTGTCAAAGCGATGCTCGAACCGTGCCTCCCCGGCCTCATCGAGCGGGTCATAGGCGACGCTGCCCGCCGCCGCCACTGGCGCGCTTTCGAGGGTTCCGCGCGCCGCGTCCAGCCACAGCGGCTCATAGCGCGTGCGCGCCAGCGGCCACGCCTGCTCGGCCCGCAGCGGATGGACCCGCGCGCTTTCCCGCACCTCGATCTGCACGCGCGGCCATTGCGTGACGCCGCGCTCCTCCCCTTTCAGAAACTGGTCGAAAAAGGCGCGGGCCAGCTCCCGGCTCTCCGGCTTGTAGAAATGCGCCCATTTTTTCTGGCCATGGCCCAGCAGCCATTTTTGCGGCGAGGACATCTGGCGGAAGGCCTCGAACGTTCCGCGGGTATGCAGCCCCTGATCGGCCCAGCTCGCCACGACGAAGGCCGGCACGTCGATCGCCGCAAGGTCAACCTCCTTGCTCGCCCAATAGGCGTCATGCAGCGGATGCGCCTGCACATTGGCGTTGGTGTCTTCATAGCGCGTCGTCGAGAAGCGCAGATTGGCCGAACCGCGCGGCACGAAACCGGTCTCGCGTATCCCGCCATGATAGGCGAACTCGCGATACCAGTCGGAAAAACCCTCCCACGGATTGATCGCGGCCAGATGCGGCGGCTTCAACTGCGCCACCAGATATTGAATGGCGGCGAGATAGGAGACGCCGGTCATCCCCACCTTGCCATTGCACCAGGCCTGCACGCCAAGCCACTCGATCAGATCATAGCAATCCTCGCCCTCGCCAAGACCATTGTGGCGCAACTCCCCCTCGGACAGCCACGCCCCGCGCGGATCGGCAAAGCACACCGCATAGCCATGCGCGCACCAATAGGCCGGGTCCGGCGCCTCAAAGGCGGTAAAGCGGGACATCCAGCCCGGCTCCACCCCGGAGGGGGGCCAGAGCGTAGCCGAGAGCCCATGTTTGCCATAGGGGCTCCAGCCGAGCAGCACCGGCATCGGTCCGTCCGGCGCATCGGCCGGGCGATAGAGATCGACCAGGATGCGCACGCCGTCGCGCATCGTCACCTCGACATTGCGGTCGATGAGGAGGCCATCCTCCACCCATTGCCGGTGTTCGCGTGGCGGCAGGGGCGGCTTGCCCGGCGCGCTTGCCGGATCAACCCCGTCCCGCATGATGAGCGTGAAGCCCTGATCGCCGCTCATGCCGCTTCTCCCCATGTCACAAAAAAGGGCCGGCGACATGACATCGCCGGCCCACCCCCCAACTCAGAATTTGAAGCGCGCGCCGATCCGGTAGGAGCGGCCCAGCACATCATAGAGCACATTGTTGGTCGGCCCGAAGCTGGATGGCGCATCGACCGGCGGGTCCTTGTCGAACAGATTGTTGACCACGCCGAAAATCTCCAGCTTCTGGTCGCCCCGCTTCCAGACATTCACGCTGGCGTTGAGGTTCACATAGGTCCACGCGCCGATGTGATTATCGTTGATGCTGTTGGGCAGCAGCGGATCATAGCCATCCTGCCCCGGCCCCACCATCTCGGCATTATAGACGCCGTCCGAAATGTGCCGCACCTGCACCTGCGCCATCACCCGATCGGAATTGAAGGTGACATAGCCATTGATCGTATAGCGCGGCACGCCGGAGGGCGAGGAGACCGGCGAGCCGTTCATGCCCGCGCGATCGACGATGCCCGCCGCCGAATTGGTGGTCAGGGAGTCCACGATGGTCGCGAGGCCGCGCAGCGAGACTTCGCCGCCCATCAGGCCGACCGGCAGCGTGTAGAGCGCCTCGATATCCCAGCCGCGCGTGCTCAGGCTGCCAAGGTTGATGTTGCGATTGATCACCGACTGGACTTCCCCGAACGGATTGCCCGCAGAGGGAGGTCCATGCGTGATCAATGCGCACAGATCGGCGATGTTCCGCTTCTCGCAACCATCGACAATGACCTGCGCACCCAGTTGCGAGACGGCGTTTTTCAGCTTGATGTCATAATAGTCGACCGACAGGCGCAGCCGCCCGGCCGAGCCGAGATCGGGCTGGAGCACGACACCCACCGTCCATGTGTCCGCTTCTTCCGGCACCAGGGCGCTGTTGCCGCCGAGCAGCACCTGCGTCAGCACCTGGCCGCCCGCGCTCGGGATGATGTTCTGGAAGCTGGTCTGCGTCGGCCCGAACAGCTCGAACAGATTGGGTGCGCGAATATCCCGCGAGCGCGTGCCACGGAAGCGCAGCCAGTCGAGCGGCGCCCAGTCCGCACCGACCTTCCAGGTCATCACGTCGCCGCTGGTCGAATAATCGGTATAGCGCAGCGCGCCGTTCAGCTCGGCGCCGCGAAACAGCGGCACGCTCAGTTCGCCAAAGGCTTCGAACACGTCGACCTTGCCGTCGATCGGCGAACCCGGACCGGTGTAGAATTGCAGCGCACGGCTGATCGGATCGGCCTGGCCACGGGCGATATCCTGCCGGATTTCCGTGCCTGTGGCCGCCTTGATCGGCCCTGCCCAGCCCTCGAACAGCGTGCCCTGCATGGCGACGGAGACGACATTCTGGGTGAGCTGGGTGTCCTGCATCACCGTGCCGGTCACATAATCCACCGCCGCCGGGTTGGTTATCGCCGAGCCGGCGCCGAACGGGTTGATCGGCACGCAGCCCGCCGCTGCCGCCACACCGTCCCGCACACCGCGACAGACGATGTTTCCGCCATCATCCACCGCGTCGATCGCAAACAACAGCCGCGGCGTGATCGTCGTATTCGGGCTGCGCTGCGAATAGTTGGTGCGGCCATATTGATAATAAGCGTCGAGCGTCCAGTCGCCCCACATCTGCACCTTCGCGCCGGCGACGATCCGATAGGTCTCGCGCGTCACTTCCGCCCGCTGCGAGCCGATATCGTTCCAGATCCGGCCGAAGGGGATGGTTTCGAGGCCGAACGTCGCCATCGTGTCCGCCACCGAGGCGGGCAGGAAGGCATTGTCCGCCGCGATGCTGAGATTGCCCAGGTCACGCCGCTGCGCGCCCAGCGTGTTGCCCTTCACCCGGCCATAAGAGCCTTCAACGAACAGGGTGACGTCGCCCAGTTCATAATCGGCATGACTGAAGGCGTTAAGGCGCTCGACCGGCGCCCCGATCGGGAAAAATTCGTAAAAAGCCTGCCGCGCATCGCCGCCGCCGCTCTGGAAGATCGGCACGCCATAATAGGTGCCATAATCATGCGGCACCATCGTGCCGTCCGGGCGGAACTCGAGGCCGAGCAGGCCGGAGTTGATCAGCGGGAAGTTGGGCGGCCCCGGCAGGATCGGGATCATGCCGTTGACGGACGAGGTCGCGGTGCGCGTATTGGGCAGGATCAGTGTGGCGGGCTGGCCCGTGGCCACGCGCTCGCTGGTGCTGCCGGTCACGAAGGGATTGCTCACCGTATTATAGGATTGTGCGCACCAGGCGCGCGTGTAGCAATCGCCCGTGCCCTTGCTGTCCGAATATTCGACACCGGCGATGATGTGGCCGCGCCCGTCCGCAAAGCTCGTGCCACCGGCCAGCGAAAGCTGATATTCCTTGCCGTCGCCTGCATCGTTGACGCCATATTGCGCCGAGCCCTTGATGCCGTTCAGCCGCGTATCCAGCAGCAGGTTGACCACACCGGCCACCGCGTCCGAGCCATAAGCAGCCGATGCGCCGCCCGTCACCACTTCGGCCTGCTGGATGAGCGAGGAGGGGATCATATTGAGATCGACCGCGCCGGCATTGGCGAAGGAGCCGCCCTGCACCGTGGAGGGCACCACGCGCCGGCCGTTGATGAGCACCAGCGTGCGGTTGGCGCCCAGCCCGCGCAGGTCGGCGGTCGATGCGCCGATATTGTTGGTGAAGATCGCCGTTGTCGTCGGCGTCGCCTGCGGACGGAAGGATGGCAGATCGTTCAACACCTGCGCCACATTGGTCACGGCCTGGCGCTCAATCTGCTCGGCGCCGAGCACGGTCACCGGCGTCGGCTGATCAAAGCCGGTGCGGGCAATGCGCGATCCGGTGACGATGATCGCCTGTTCGCTCCCGGCGGTGTCCTGCGCCGCGGCAGCGTCCTGCGCAAACGCCGGCGTGGCCATCAGCGCCAGACTGATACCGAGCGCGCTCACACTGGCGCCGCGGGCATGGGTGAAGAATCGCGAACGAACGGGGGATGCAGGCATCTTCTCTCCTCCTTTTCACGGCGCCGATTGAAGTCCCGGCGGCTCGTGCGCTTATGTTTTCATCCCTTCCCCGCCGGTCGACAGCGGAGAAGTAACGAACACTGACTATCAATCATCCGTGGCGTTTCCAACAAGATTTCGCACGGCGAATGCGAGCACCATCCGACGCCGCCTTTCCCGCCCTTCAGACGTCCGTGCGGCGACCGAATGCCGCATACAGCGTCGGCAGCACGAACAAGGTCAGCAATGTTGCCGAGATCAGCCCGCCGATGACCACCGTCGCCAGCGGCTTTTGCACTTCAGCGCCCGCGCCGGTCGCGATCGCCATCGGCACGAAACCGAGGCTCGCGACCAGCGCCGTCATCACCACCGGGCGCAGCCGCAGCATCGCGCCCGCACGGGCCGCCGCCGCCCGGCTGCTGCCGTCCGCGACCAGCCGCTGGATGGACGTCACCATCACCAGCCCGTTCAGCACCGCAATGCCGGACAGCGCGATGAAGCCGACCGCCGCCGAGATCGAGAACGGCATGTCGCGCAGAAACAGCGCCAACACGCCGCCGACCAACGCCAGCGGCACGCCGGTGAACACGATGGCCGCATCGCGCACGCTGCGCAGGGCGCCATAAAGCAGCAGCAGAATGAGCGCGAAGCAGGCCGGCACCATCACCATCAGGCGCTGGCTGGCCGAGCGCAGATTCTCGAATTGCCCGCCCCAGTCGAGATATTGGCCGGCCGGCAGCCGCACCTCCCGCGCGATCCGCGCCTGCGCATCGGCCACGACACTGGCGACATCGCGCCCGCGCACATTGGCTTCCACCACGATCCGGCGCTTGCCATTCTCGCGGCTGATCTGGTTGGGCCCGTCCGCCACGCTGATCTGCGCCACGCTGGCAAGCGGCACGAAGCCGCCGCCCGGCAGCGGCACCGGCACTTGCCCCAGCGCCTGAAAATCCGCCCGCGCCGCGTCGTCCAGGCGGATCGTCACGGCAAAGCGGCGATCGCCCTCGAAGATGATGCCGGCATCCCGCCCACCCACGGCGGCGGCCACGACGTCCTGCACGCCCTGCGCGGTCAGGCCCAGCTGCGCCATGGCGTCGCGCCGCGGCCTGATGTCGAGCATCGGCAGCCCCTCGGTCTGCTCCACCCGCACATCCACCGCGCCGGCCGTCGTCCGCAAGATCGTGGCGATCCGGCTGGCCGTGGCGGTCATCGCGGCGAAATCATCGCCGAAGACCTTCACCGCCACGTCGCCGCGCACGCCGGCGATCAGCTCGTTGAAGCGCATCTGGATCGGCTGGCTGATCTCATAGGCACCCCCCGGAATCTCATCGAGAACCCGCTCCACCTTCGCCACCAGATCGGCCTTGGGCAGCCGCTTGTCCGGCCACTCCTTGCGCGGCTTCATGATGATGAACGTGTCGGAGATATTGGGCGGCATCGGGTCGGACGCCAGCTCCGCCGTGCCGGTCTTGGAGAAGACGAAGCGCACTTCCGGCAGCCTGGCGATCGCGCGTTCGACGCGGGTCTGCATGGCCTGGCTCTGGTCGATCGAGGTGCCCGGCACACGCAGCAGCTGCGCGGTCAGGTCGCCCTCATCGAGCTGCGGCAGAAACTCCTGCCCGAGCAGCGAGAAGGTCGCGATCGCCGCCAGAAACGCGCCCAGCCCGATCCCCATGGTGAGGGTCGGCCGCCGCATCGCCCGGTCGAGCCCGGGCGCATAGCGGCGGGTGAGCCACGTCATGATCCGCCCTTCCTTCTCCTCGACCGGTCTGGAGAGCCAGATTGCGAGCATCGCCGGAACGAACGTGAGCGAAAGGATGAAGGCGCAGACCAGCGCGATGATGACCGTGAGCGCCATCGGCGTGAAGGTCTTGCCTTCCACGCCGCTGAGCATCAGCAGCGGCAGATAGACGAGGATGATGATCGCCTGCCCGAAGACGGATGGCCGGATCATCTCGCGGGCCGCCGCGGCCACCACCGCGCGTCGCTCGCCGCCCGCCAGCGTGCGGCCCATCTCGCGCTGCCGCTCGGCAATCCGCCGCAGGCTGTTTTCCACAATGATGACCGCGCCATCGACGATCAGCCCGAAATCGAGCGCGCCAAGACTCATCAAATTAGCCGAGACGCCGCCGCGCAACATGCCGAACCCGGTCATCGCCATGGTGACGGGGATCACCAGCGCGGCAATCAGCGCCGCGCGGACATTGCCGAGCAGCGCGAACAGCACGACGATGACGAGCAGCGCCCCTTCGGTCAGGTTCTTCGCCACCGTCCCGATCGTCGCATTGACCAGCGCCGTGCGATCCAGCACTGGCTGCACCACCACATCGGTGGGGAGCGAGGCATTGATCTCGCCTAGCCGCGCCGCCACGGTGGAGGCGACCGCCCGGCTATTCTCGCCAACCCGCATGATCGCGGTGCCGACCACCACCTCGCGGCCATTTTCGGAGGCCGAGCCCGTGCGCAGCGCCTGCCCCGTGCGCACCTGCGCCACCTGGTCGAGCCGGATCGGCACGCCGCCGCGCGTCGCGATCACCGTGGCCGCCAGTTCGGCCGCGTTGCGGATGCGCGCATCGGAGCGCACGGCGAGCCCTTCGCCACCGCGATCCACCACGCCTGCCCCGGCGCTCACATTATTCGCCTCCAGCGCGGTGGCGAGGTCGGTCAGGCTCATGCCGATCGCGGCGAGGCGCTGGACATCGGGCACGACCTGATATTGCTTCACATAGCCGCCGATGGAATCCACCCCCGCCAGCCCCGGCGCGGTCCGCAGCAACGGCGCGACGATCCAGTCCTGCACGGTACGCAGATAGATCGCCTTGTCCGCCTCGCTCACCAGTCGCTCGCCCTCCGGCGTGATATAGCTGCCATCGGGCTGGATACCGGGCTCGCCGGGCTGATGCGTGTCCTCGGCGCGATGTTCGAGATGGACGGTCCACATATAGACCTCGCCCAGCCCGGTCGCGATCGGCCCCATTTCGGGCGTTACCCCGGCCGGCAGGCTCTCCTCGGCCACGCGCAGTCGCTCGGCCACCTGCTGGCGGGCGAAATAGATATCCGTCGCGTCCGTGAACACCGCCGTGATCTGCGCAAAGCCGTTGCGGCTGAGCGAACGCGTATGCTCCAGCCCCGGAACGCCGGCGAGCGCGGTCTCGATCGGGAAGGCGATCTGTTTCTCGACCAGCTCGGGCGAAAGCGCCGGCGCGCTTATATTCACCTGCACCTGATTGTTGGTGATGTCCGGCACGGCATCGATGGGCAGGCGCCCCAGCGCCCAGCCGCCGATCATGACGGCGATCACCGTCAGCGCGAGCACCAGCCAGCGGCGCGCCACGGCCATGGTGACGATGCGGTCGATGAGGCTCAATGGCTGTGCTCCGCTTCGCCCTTGCCCAGCTCGGCCTTGAGCGTGAAGCTGTTGACGGTCGCAATCTCCTCCTGCCCGGTGAGCCCCGCACGAATGATGGCGCTCTCCCCCGCGCTGCCGCCGAGCGTCACCGGCACCGCCTGGAAGCCATCGCCAGTGCGCACGAATATGACCGGCCTGCCCGCGACCGTCTGCACCGCCTTGATCGGCACGCGGATCGCGTCGTCTCCCCCGCTCCCCGCGAGCGGAACGGCCACCGTTACCGCCTCGCCGACGCGCCAGTGACCTGCGCGATTATCGAGACTGGCAATCGCCGGCACCAGCCGCGTCTCCGGATCGAGCGCGGGCGAGACGAAGGCGATGCGGGCCGTCCCCTGTCGCCCCGCCGCTGTCACGGCCACGCGGGTGCCGGGGCGCACCCGCCCCGCATCTGCCGGTTGCAAGCTGAGCGTGAGCGACACCGTTGCCAGATTGGCGATCCGGTAGAGTTCCGCGTCCGCCGCCACCGTCTGGCCCAGCACGACATGGCGGGAGATCACCTGCCCCGCCGCCGGCGCGGTGATGCCGATGCGGTTCATCCCCCCGCCGCTCGCGCCTGCGGCCGCGATCTGCTGCTCGGCGCGGCGCAGCGCGATCCGCGCTTCCGCCGCCACCGTGCGCGCTGCGATCAGATCCTGCTCGGGCGAGACGCGCTCGGCAAACAGCCGCTGCTCGCGCGCCAGATTGCTGTTGGCCAGCCCGAGCCGCGCCCGCGCCGCCTCGATCTCGGCCTTGAGCGATGCCGCCTCCCGGCTCTCGATCGCCGCCACCACCTCGCCGCGCCGCACTGTCTCGCCGAGATTGCGGGTCAACGCCACGATCCGCCCGCCAATGGCGGCCGAAATGACGTGCATGGCCTGCGGATCGCCCTCGATCGTCGCGGGCAGGTCGATGGTCGCGCTCCCGCCAATCGTCGGCCGCGCGGTCTGGATGCCGGCGGCCGCGATCTGCTGCGCCGTCAGCACCAGCTTGCCCTCGTCGCGATGCTCGCCCTCATCCGCCTCCCCGTGCGGATCGGCGCCGGCGCCGGGATCGCCCCCGCCACATGCCCCCAGCACCAGGGCGAGGGTCAGCGGCAGCGCCGCGCGAAAAATCTTGCTCATGGTCATGGGTCAGTTTTCCTGCTGCGGAGCGGGCGCCGTCAGGCGCTCCAGCTCGGCCTGGGCGGTGCGGTAATCGACCAGCGCGTCGATGGCGGCGAGCCGGGTCTCGGCAAGCGTGCGCTCGGCATCGAGCAGATCGAGCTGGCCGAACTTGCCTTCCCGATAGCCGATCCGCGCGATCCGGGCGGCTTCCCGCGCCGCCGCCAGCGCCGGTCCATTCGCCGCGCGCGCGCTCGTCGCGGCATTGGCAGCGGCGACTTGCGCATCGGTGATCGCCTGCGCGATATCGAGGGCGGTGGCGCGTCTGGCCGCATCCGCCCGGCGGCGCTCCGCCCGCGCCTCATCCACCGACGCGCGGCCCCCGTTGAACAGCGGCAGCGGGACCGAAAGGCTGACCACCGCCGCCGTGGCGTTGGTCGCCTCGAACCGCCGCACGCCCGGCCCCACCGTGATATCCGGCACACGCTGCGCCCGGGCGAGCCGGATGCCGGCATCCGCCACGGCAAGGTCGGCATCCGCCGCCGCCAGCGCCAGCATGCCCTCAACCTGCACCGGTTCCGGCGGTCCATGAGGCGCCGGCAGGCGCTCGAGCCAGCCCACGTCGAGCGCGCCGGTCAGCGGTTGCCCGATCCGCCGCGCCAGATTGGCCCGCGCGGCCGTCAGCAGCCGCGCCGCCCGCTCCGCCCCGGCCTCGGCATTGATGCGCGCGACATCGGCCCGCTGCGCCTCGATCGGCGATGCCCGCCCGGCTTGCACCCGCGCTCGCGCGGCATCGGCCGTCTGCGTCGCGATCCGTCCCTGGTCCTGCGCCGTCGCGAGGCGCTGCCGCGCCGCCACTGCCGCAATATAGAGCTGCGTCACCTGCCATCTGACATCGGCCTGTGTCAGCGCCGTGAGCAGCAGCGCCCGGTCCGTTCGGGCATCCGCCGCTGCGATCCGCGCTGCGCGCTTGCCGCCCAGCTCGATCGGCACGGACAGGCTGATCGTCGTCTCGGTCTCATCGAACCGCCGATAAGGCCCCGTGCCCGCGAAATTCTCGATATCGGTCTCGATGGAGGGGTTGGGGCGCAGACCGGCAACCGTGCGCGCCGCCCGGCTCGCCGCCACGGCCGCCTGCGCAGCCTCGACCAGCGGCGCACGGCCACCGGCAGCGGCAACCGCGTCATCGAGCGTGAAGAGCCGCTCCGCGCCTGGCGAAGCCCGATCCTGCGCCTGCGCCACAGCGGCGCAAGCGGTGGCGGCCAGCAAAGCCGCAAAAAAACGAACCATGATGAACAATCCCGACCTGAAGCACAGGGGCACCGCCGGGCCGCGCGGGCACCAGCGGAACGGCTGTTGCGGTTCAGGCTATGGGCGGGCGCAGATCGGGATCGAGCGACAGCCGCGCGGGCGGCACGGGCGCCATCCCCACCGGCCGCATCGCGCCGGGCGCGAACACCCCCACCTCATTCGATCCGGCCGGCATGAACGCGGAGGGTGCGTGGCAACCATGATGATGCGCCACGCCCGGATCGGCGTCGGCGGGGGTCTGGTCCCTGTCGTCATCGACATGCATCGTGCCGGAACAGTCCAGCACCGCCTGGCTGGGAACCTCTTGCGCATGCACCACCGCCGTCGTCACCAGCGATGACACGATGAGGCACAGAAGAATGAAGCTCCGTCCAAGCATGGATCGCCATCTAGGCTGACGCGGCGCACAAATCCAGAAATTTCGCAGCGATGATCTACACGGTCACGTCCAGTAATGTCACATCATATCATCATGTTGCACCGTGACATACTTGGCGCCACCCTCTTTTACTTGCCCATATCATGTCCGCTGCGCAGCAGACCCCTGACGCGGGCACGCCAACCCGATCAGACATCGTCCGTGCCGACCGGGCCGCCTTCGCCTTCCATCCGGTTGATCTGCTTCACGTCCTGCGCGGTGAATTTGAGACGGACCCCTGCGCCACCCAGCTCGTCTTCAGGCAGAAACACCACGCCGCCCTCTTCCAGCGTCTGGCGCAGACGCATCAGGGCATCCTCATCCAGCGACTGACCGCCCGTCTCAAACTCGGCCAGCACCGTCTCCTCAATGCCGGCGAGCCCGGCGACATGCCCGCGCGGCCATTGCGCCAATGCGCGCGCCGCGCGCGCCAACGGCCCAGTAAAACGCATGATCGACCTCCTGAAATTTCAATATCCCCCGCACGAACAGCAAGCGGGCAAAAATAGAACGCCTCAATTGCAGGCCGCCACCGCCAGCACGCCGCACAATAGTCCAAAGCTGCGGAGCGATCAGCCTATTCCCTCTCTCAATATCTATGGCAGGCACCGGATATCAATAGGGCCGCCCAAATTCGACCACATCCGGATGCGATCCGATCACCGCCCGACCGGCCGGCTTTATCGCCTTTTCTCAACACGATCCGCGCGCCGCAGCGTTCCCGACCAAAATAATCGACATTCCACCCTTGCCCGCGCCGCCTGTTTTCAACCATAACGACTTGAAACTCTTCGAGGACACCAGCACAGGCAGAAAGGAGCCAGATACCCGCCCATGACGGATGCGAGATTGCTGCTTTTCATTCTCGCGCTCCCCTTTCTGGGCAGTCTCGGCATCGCGTTCCTGCCGCGGCGGGGGCGAAACCGGGCGGCGGGGGCGGCTGTCACGGTCACACTGGCCAGCCTGTTGATGGTGATGGGATTCTACCCTGCGCTGGCAGGCGGCGAGGCGGCCGTGCGCTTCGTCGTCCCATGGCTGCCTTCGCTCGGGCTGGACCTCTCGCTGCGCCTGAGCGGCTTTTCCTGGCTGTTCGCCGTGCTCGTGCTCGGCATCGGCGCGCTGGTCGTGCTCTACACCCGCTATTATATGTCGTCGGAAGATCCCATTCCGCGCTTCTTCTCGTTTCTGCTGGCGTTCATGGGCTCGATGCTGGGGATGGTCCTCTCCGGCAACCTCATCCAGATCGCCTTTTTCTGGGAACTGACCAGCCTCTTCTCCTTCCTGCTCATCGGCTATTGGCACCACAACCAGACCGCGCGTGACGGCGCGCGCATGGCGCTGATCGTCACGGCGTCCGGCGGGGTCTGCCTGCTCGTCGGCTTCCTGCTGCTCGGACATATCGTGGGCAGCTATGACCTGGATGCCGTGCTGGCCGCGGGCGATCTGGTTCGCGGGCATGATCTCTATCTGCCGACGCTCATTCTCATCCTGATCGGCGCCTTCACCAAGAGCGCTCAGTTCCCCTTCCATTTCTGGCTGCCACACGCGATGGCAGCGCCCACGCCCGTCTCGGCCTATCTCCACTCGGCGACGATGGTGAAGGCGGGCGTTTTCGTGCTCATCCTGCTCTGGCCGGTGCTGGCGGGCACGCAGAGCTGGTATCTGATCGTCGCCACCACCGGTCTTGCCACGCTGCTGGTCGGGGCATGGTCGGCCATTTTCCAGAACGACCTCAAAGGCCTGCTCGCTTACTCGACGATCAGCCATCTCGGCCTGATCACCCTCCTGCTCGGGCTCGGCAGTCCGCTCGCGGCCGTCGCGGCGATCTTCCACACGATCAATCACGCCACCTTCAAGGCCTCCTTGTTCATGGCGGCCGGCATCATCGACCATGAAACCGGCACGCGCGATCTGCGCAAGCTGAGCGGCCTTGCCCAATTCATGCCGATCACGGCCACGCTCGCCATGGTCGCGGCCGCCGCCATGGCCGGCGTGCCGCTGCTCAACGGCTTCCTCTCCAAGGAGATGTTTCTGGCCGAGGCGCTGGCCGCCCATAGCGGGACCGTGCTGGATCGCATCCTGCCCGTTCTCGCGACGCTGGCGAGCATGTTCAGCGTGCTTTACTCGGTGCGTTTCATTCACCAGACGTTCCTGGGGCCGCCGCCCGTCGACCTGCCCCACCAGCCGCAGGAAGCCCCACGCTGGATGCGCTTCCCGATCGAAATTCTCGTGCTGCTTTGCCTGCTCGTCGGCATCATTCCCACGCTCACGATCGGCCCCTTTCTCGCCACCGCCGTCAAATCGGTGCTGGGCGCGCAGACGCCGGCCTACAGCCTGGCCATCTGGCACGGCTTCAACCTCCCGCTGCTGATGAGCCTCATTGCGCTGGTCGGCGGCACCGGCCTCTATGTGCTGCTGGGCGGAAAACTGAACAGCTTCCCGCAATCCCCGGTCATCGGCCATTTCAAGGGCCGGCGCACCTTCGAGATCGTGCTGGCGGCCATGGTCGAGGGGGCCCGCGCCCTGCACCGCCTCTTCGGCAGCCGGCGCCTGCAGGTGCAGTTGCGGCTGCTGATCGCCACGGCCTTAATCGCCGCTATCCTGCCGTTCCTCGCGCTGGGCTACAGCCGCGGCCCGCGCCCGGATACGCTGGTCGATCCGGGTTTCGCCGTCCTGTGGATCATCGGCGGCGCCAGCGCGATCTGCGCCGCCTGGCAGGCCAAGTTCCACCGCCTGGCCGCCCTCGTGCTGATCGGCGTGTGCGGCCTTGTGACCTGCATCAGCTTCGTCTGGCTTTCCGCGCCGGATCTCGCCCTCACCCAGTTGCTGGTCGAGATCGTCACCCTCGTCCTGCTGCTGCTCGGCCTGCGCTGGCTGCCCAAGCGGCGGGCGGATAAATGGCCGGCCCTCCACAAGACCGTCCCGGCCTATCTGCGCCGCGGTGCGGACTTGCTGATCGCGCTGCTCGGCGGCGTCGGCATGGCCGCTATCGCCTATGCCATGATGACCCGCGAGGCGCCCGCCGGTATTTCGCGCTATTTCATGGAACAGGCCTATCAAGGCGGCGGCGGGACCAATGTCGTCAACGTCATCCTCGTCGATTTCCGCGCGTTCGATACCTATGGCGAGGTCACCGTGCTCGCCATCGTCGCGCTGACCGTGTTCACGCTGCTGCGCCGGTTCCGCCCGGCCGCCGAGAGCATCCAGATTCCCGAACAGCAGCAGCGGCAAAACGCCTTTGACGATGCCCGCGAAGGTCGCGAACGCGGCGACACCGTGCGGCAGTACCTGCTCGTCCCGCGCGTTCTCATGGAGTGGCTTTTCCCCTTGATCCTGACCTGTTCGCTCTATTTCCTCGTGCGCGGCCATGATCTGCCGGGCGGCGGCTTCGCGGCGGGCATCACCGCCTCCATCGGGATCATCGTGCTATACATGGCGAGCGGCACCCGCTCGGTGGAAACGCGCCTCACGGTGCGGCCGGTCCGCTGGATCAGCGCCGGATTGCTCTGTGCGAGCCTGACGGGCGGGGCGGCATTGCTGTTCGGCCATCCCTTCCTCACCTCGCATTTCAGCTATCTCGACCTGCCGCTCATCGGCAAGATCCCGATGGCAAGCGCCTTCCTGTTCGATGTCGGCGTCTTCGCGGTGGTGGTCGGCACCACCGCGCTCATCCTCATTGCGCTGGCGCACCAGTCGATCCGCTCGCCCCGAGCCCCCAGAGCGCCGGACAGCACGAGCGAGGGAGCCGCCTGATGGAGGTCGTCCTCGCTCTCGCCATTGGCACGCTGACCGCCTCGGGTCTCTGGCTGCTGTTCCGTCCGCGCACCTTCCAGGTCGTGCTCGGGCTTTCGCTGCTCTCCTATGCGGTCAACCTCTTCATCCTCGCCGCCGGGCGGCTGCGCACCGATGCGCCGCCGGTCATCGGCCGGGAGGGGACGGTCGATCCCGCCCTTTACGCGGACCCGGTCCCGCAAGCGCTGGTGCTCACCGCCATCGTCATTTCCTTCGCGACCACCGCGCTGCTGCTGGTCGTCCTGCTCGCCTCGCGCGGCCTCACCGGCACCGACCATGTCGATGGCGAGGAGGAAGACCTGTGAGCGGCTGGATGGATCATCTGATCGTCGCGCCCGTCATCCTGCCGCTTGCGGTCAGCGCCCTGCTGCTCGCCTTCGATGAGCGCCGGCGGGCCTTGAAGCGCGTGCTCAGCCTCGGCACGGTCGGGGCACTGATCGGCATTGCCATCACCCTGCTCTGGCTGGTCTCGCATGGCGTCGGCGCGAGCCCGGTGGCAGCGCCCCATGTCTATCTGCTCGGCGACTGGCCGGCGCCCTTCGGCATCGTGCTGGTCGCCGATCATCTCTCGGTGCTGATGCTGCTGCTCACCAGCCTGCTCGGCTTCACCGCGCTTTTTTACGCCATGGCGCGCTGGGACCGCTCCGGCCCGCGCTTCCATGTGCTGTTCCTGCTGCTGCTGACGGGTCTCAACGGCGCTTTCCTCACCGGCGACATCTTCAACCTGTTCGTGTTCTTCGAGGTGCTGCTGGCGGCCTCCTATGGCCTCATCCTGCACGGCGCCGGCACGGAGCGGACGAGCGCCAGCTTGCATTACATCACCATCAACATTGCCGCATCGCTGCTGTTCCTGATCGGCGTGGCGATGATCTATGCCGCCACCGGCACGCTCAACATGGCCGATCTGGCCGAGCGCATTCCGCTGGTGCCGGCCGCCGACATCGCCCTGCTGGAGAGCGGCGCGGCGGTGCTGGGCACGGCGTTTCTGGTCAAATCCGGCATCTGGCCGCTCAGTTTCTGGCTCTCGCGCACCTATGCCGCCGCCGCGCCGCCGGTCGCCGCCCTGTTCGCGGTGATGACCAAGGTGGGCATCTACATCATCCTGCGCCTCTCCTGGCTGCTGTTTGGCGATACATCGGGCGAGGCCGCGGGCTTTGCGGACAACTGGCTGATCTGGGCCGGTTTCGCGACCATGCTGTTCGGCACGATCGGCATTCTCTCCGCCCGCACCCTCACCCGCGTGGCCGGCCATTATGTACTGGTCTCGTCCGGCACATTGCTCGCCGCCATCGGCATTGGCGGGCAGGCGCTCACCGCGGCGCTGCTCTTCTACCTTGTCAGCTCCACCCTTGCCGTCGCCGCGCTCTACCTCATCATCGAGCCGGTCGAGCGCAACACGGATGAGGAGGATATGGTCGCGGGCATCGCCGAGCCGGTGTTCGATGACGAATATACCGGTGCGCCGCAGGAAGAGGAGGACGAGATCGGCATCGTCATTCCCGGCACCATCGCCATTCTCGGCGGCGGCTTCATCTTCTGCACCCTGCTGCTGGCCGGCCTGCCGCCGCTCTCCGGCTTCATCGCCAAATTCGCCATCATCGATGCCTTGTTCCGACACGCGGCGATCACCCCGACAAGCTGGCTGCTGATCGGCCTGATCATCTGCTCCGGCCTCGCCACCCTGATCGGCATGACCCGCGCCGGCATCGACCTGCTCTGGACCCCGGCCGAGGATACGCCGCCACCGCTCAGCATCATCGAGGTTGCGCCGATCGGCTTGCTGCTGGCCACCTGCCTCGCGCTGATGGCGGGGGCCGGGCCGATCTTCCTCTATATGGAAAAGACCGCCGGCGCGCTCGGGGACCGCTCGGCCTATGTCGAGGCCGTGCTCAATGCCCCGCATGCCAAGGCGGTGCAGCCATGATGCGGCGTCTCGTTCCCTTCCCGCTGCTCGCGCTCTTCCTGTTCGCGATGTGGGTGCTGCTCACCGGCTTCTCGCCGGGCCACATCCTGCTGGGCGCGGTAATCGCCCTCCTCGTCTCGCGCGTCATGCTCACGCTCAAGCCGGAGCGCCCGCGCATCCGTTTCAGCATGGCCATGGTCAGGCTGGCCGGGCTCGTCTTCGTCGATATCCTGCGCTCGAACATCGCCGTGGCGCGGATCGTCCTGTTCCGGCCGGCTCGGCAGCATTCCGGGTTCATCCAGTTCCCGACCGAATTGCGCAATCCCTATGCGCTGGCCGCCCTCGCCATCATCATCACCGCCACGCCGGGCACCTTGTGGCTCCAGCATGATGCACAGCGCCATATCGTGCTGATCCATGTGCTCGATCTGGTCGATGAGGCGGAATGGATCGCCCTCATCCGGCATCGCTATGAACGACTATTGATGGAAATCTTCATATGAGCACGCTCATCCTCGCCCTCGTCATCACCACGGCGCAGATATTGCTGGCGCTCGCCATGGGCTGCGCCGCCTGGCGCATCCTGCGCGGCCCGCGCGCGCAGGACCGGGTGCTGGGCATGGACGGGCTCTATATCGCCGGCATGCTGCTGCTGCTCATCTACGGCATCCAGACCGGCCGCACGCTCTTCTTTGAAGGCGCGGTGGTGATTGCCCTGCTCGGCTTCACCGGCACGGTGGCGCTCGCCAAATTTCTGATGCGCGGCGAGGTGATCGAATGATCCAGGCCCCTGATCTTCCGCTCTGGGCCGCCATCGCCGTGGGGCTGTTCGTGCTTCTGGGCGCGTCGATCACGCTCATCGGCGCGCTGGGATTGCTCCGGCTCGATAATTTCTACGATCGCATCCATCCGCCCACGCTGGGCTCGACGCTGGGCACGGGCTGTATTCTCATTGCCTCGATGATCTGCTTTTCCGTGCTCCACACCCGCCCGATGGTTCATGAGATATTGATTGCCATCTTCGTCACGCTGACCACGCCGATCACGCTGATGCTGCTCGCCCGCGCCGCCCTGTATCGCGATCGCGCCGAGGGCTCCCCCATCGTCCCGGCGGATCTGGAGCCCAACGGCGAAGAGGGCTGATCAGGGCGCGTAACGGCGCTCCGTCGCTTCCGCCAGCAGGATGAGGAAGTTTTCATCCGCGTCGGTCCATTGCGCCGTGGCGCTCCAGCCACTGGCCTGCAGCATGAAACGCGCCTGACCCGGCTGATATTTATGGCTGTTCTCGGTGTGGATCGTCTCCCCCTCGCGCATCGAAAAGGGGCGGCCGGCCACCGTGAAGCCGATATCCGCCAGCGCCTGCAAATGCATCTCGACCCGGCTCCACTCGGCGTTCCACCGCGCGACATGGCGGAAGCGGTCGACCGGGATATCGCCGCCCAGCTCGCGGTTGATCCGCGCGAGCAGATTGAGATTGAACCGGGCCGTCACCCCCTGCGCATCATCATAGGCCGCCAGCAGCCGGTCGATCTCCTTCACCCGGTCGATGCCCACCAGCAATTGCGCGCCATCGCCCAGCGTCTCGCGCATCGAGCGCAGCAGGTCGATCGCGGTGCGCGGCACCAGGTTGCCGATCGTCGAGCCGGGGAAGAAGCCAAGCATATCGCGCCCCTGCACCGCAGCCGGGAGGCGCACCGGCTTCATGAAATCCGCCTCGACCGGGAGGATCGACAGGTCCGGAAAGCGCGCTGCCAATATCGCGCTGGACTGGCGGAGAAACTCGCCGGAAATGTCGATCGGCACATAAGCCGCGGGATCAACCTCGCGCAGCAGCAGCGGCGTTTTCACCGAGCTGCCCGAGCCAAACTCGACCACCACCCGCCCGCGCCCCACAGCCTCGGCAATTTGCGGGCCATAGCTCTCGAGCAGCGCGGATTCCGTGCGGGTCGGGTAATATTCCGGCAGCGCGGTGATCTGCTCGAATAATTCGGAGCCGGCCAGATCATAGAACCAGCGCGCGGGAATGGCCTTTTGCCGCGCGGCAAGGCCGCTCAGCACATCGGCGCGGAAGGCGAGCGCCACGCCATCATCGCCATGGTCGACAAGCTTGAGATCGCCATGCACGGCCATGCTACAGATCCTTTGCGAGGCGCAGGCCGGTGAATTGCCAGCGCTGATGGGGATAGAAGAAGTTGCGGTAGGTCGCGCGCAGATGGCCGCGCGGCGTCGCGCAGCTCCCGCCCTTGAGAACGAACTGCCCGCTCATGAACTTGCCATTATATTCGCCCACCGCTCCCGGCGCCGCGCGAAAGCCCGGATAAGGCCGATAGGCCGAGCCCGTCCATTCCCACACATTGCCGAACAGCGCGGCGATACCGCCCTGCCCGCCGACAACACAGGGGCCCACGGGACCCGCCTCATCCAGCTGGACGCCGGCCAGCGGATCGGCAGTCCGGGCCGCGGTCTCCCATTCCTGCTCGGTCGGCAGGCGCGCGCCAGCCCATGTCGCAAAGGCATCGGCTTCATAGAGGCTGATATGGGTGACCGGTGCGTCGGCTTCGATCGCCCGCCAGCCGGCAAGCGTGAACTGCTCCCAGCCATCATCGCCGCGCCGCCAGTGAAGGGGGTGGCCGATCCCTTCCCGGTTCACCCAGGCCCAGCCATCCGAGAGCCAGAGCGCTGCGGCACCATAGCCACCGTCCGCGATGAACTGCCCCCACTCGCCATTGGTGACCGGCCGGCTGGCCAAGGCATGGCGCGTCAGGACATGGGCATGGACCGGCTGCTCATTGTCGAACGAGAAGCCCTCGCCCCCGGCGCCAGTCTCGATCAGCCCGGATCGTCCCTCATGCCAGCGCATGGGCGCACCGCGCGATGCATCCGGCGCGCGGGCGGGCCACACGGCCGGTCCCAGCGGATTGCAGGAGAAAAGATGCTGGAGGTCGGTCAGCAGCAACTCCTGATGTTGCTGCTCATGATGCAGGCCCAGTTCGATCAGATCGCCACAGGTTGCCGCCAGCATCGGCAGCGCGCCAAGCAGCGCCTCGTCCACAAATGCACGATAGGCCAGCACCTGCTCCAGCGTCGGCCGGGTGAGCAAACCACGCTGCGGCCGGGCGTGGCGCGCGCCTTCCGCTTCATAATAGCTGTTGAACAGAAACGGCCAGCGCTCGTGAAACAGCCGATAGCCGGGCAGATGATCGCGCAGCACGAAGGTCTCGAAAAACCAGGTGACATGGGCCAGGTGCCATTTGGCCGGGGACGCATCCGCCATGGACTGGGCCGTCGCGTCCGCATCCGAGAGGGGCGCGGCCAGCGCGCAGCTCAGCGCACGGACCTGCACATAGCGCTGCGCCAGATGATCGGGGGTTGCGCCAGCGCGATGCTGGAAAGCCTGGGATGTCATGGTCAAGGTTCTAGCCCTCCCTCGCTTCGAACCGGCCGGTCGTGCGATCGTCCGGTTTCAATACGCGTGAACCCGAATTTGGTTACCGCGTCCTGTCTATCTCCCCACTCAGCCACTGCGCGGCCTGCGCCGGCGTGCGCTTGTTCTCGTCGCGATCGACCATCCAGTTCGCCCCCCGCATCCGCTCGATCGAAATCGCGCCGATCAGCGGCTGCAGGGCCGCGACCAGTCGCGGATCGTCCGCCGCCCCGCCGTTGAGCAGCAACAGTGCATCATAGCGCGGCAGCGCACCCCGTGGATCGTCCAGCGTAACCAGATCCAGCGCGACGATCCGCCCATCGGACGAGAAGGCGGAGATGACATCGACCGCGCCATCCGCCAGCGCGCGATACATGAAAGTGGGGCTGTACGGCCGCATGGCGCGGAACACCGGATGATAATGCTCCTCGACCGCCTGCCATTCCGGCCGGTTCAGAAACTCCAGATCCGTGCCCAGTCGCAGGCGCGGCGCGATCCGGGCGAGATCGTCCAGCGTGGTGATCTCCAGCGCCTGCGCCCGCGCGCGGATCATGGCGAAGGCATAGGCATTCTCGAACCCCAGCGGCCCCAGCACGCGCACCTTGTCCCGCCGCTCAAGCTCCTGCGCGAGCGCCTTCAACATGGTGTCGCCATCCGGCGTATCGGTGCGGCGCAGCACATTGGCCCACAGCGTGCCGGCATAATCGACATAGACGCCAATATCGCCCGCCGCGAGCGCGCGATAGGCGATCGCCGAGCCCAGATTGTCGCGCCGCTGCGTGCGATAGCCCGCCGCCCGCAGCCGCTCCTCGATCAACTGCGCCAAGATATATTGCTCGGAGAAATTCTTCGCGCCGATCACCACCAGCCGGCCGGTCGATGCCCGTCCATCGGACACCGGCGCCAGCGTCATGGCCAGTGCCGCAATCAAAATCGCCAGTCCCGCGCCAAGCCGCCGGCGCGACCGCCCGGCAATGCCGGTTTCGACCAGCGCCAGCATCGCATCGACAAGGATCGCCAGCGCCGCCGCCGCCACGCAGCCGACCAGCACGCGCTGCCAGTCCTCGGTCTGCAGCCCGGAGAAGATCAGATCGCCAAGGCTGGACTGGCCGATCGTCGTCGCCAGCGTCGCCGTGCCGATCGTCCAGACCGCCGCCGTGCGGATGCCCGCCAGGATCACCGGCGCCCCCAGCGGCAGTTCGACCAGCCGGAGCCTCTGCCACCGGCTCATGCCAAGGCCATGGGCCGCCTCCACCAGCACCGGCTCGATGCCCTGTATCGCCGCCACCCCGTTGCGCACCACCGGCAACAGCGCATAGATGCCCAGCGCCAGCAGCGCAGGCAGGAAACCGAGCGCGGGGATCGGCCAGCCCGTCGCCCGCGCCAGAAACAGCAGCAGCGGATAGAAGAGCGCCAGCAGCGCCAGCCCCGGAATGGTCTGGAGCAGGCTGATGATCCCGAGCAGCGGCGCTCGCACCCGCCGATCATGCGCCGCCAGTATCGCGACCGGCAGGCCGATGAGGACCGCCGCGAGCACCGCGCAGCCGCTCAGGAACAGATGCGCCTGCGCCAGCCGTGCCAGCTCGGGCCATGAGACGCCGCCAATCACGCCTCGCGCGCCAGCGCTTCGAGGCGGGCGGCGGAGGCACGCGCCGCGTCGATCATGGCATTGATCGTCGGTTCGCCACGCGCGCGCAGCAAGGCGCGCGGCGGCATATCGGCCAGGATGCGCCCGGCGCCCAGCACGATGACGCGATCCGCGAGGATCAACGCCTCCGCCATGTCGTGCGTCACCAACAGGCTGGTGAGGCCCATCTGGTCATGCAGCGCGCGATAGGCCGGGCCGACATCGCCTCGCGTCACCGGATCGAGCGCGCCAAATGGCTCGTCCATCAGCATGATGGATGGTCCGGCCGCCAGCGCCCTCGCAAAACCGACCCGCTGCGCCTGACCGCCCGATAGCTGATGCGGATAGCGCCCGGCCAGTTCCTCCGGCAGGGACACCATGGCGAGCAAGTCGGCCACGCGCTGCGCTCGCCCGGCTGCCGCCATCCCGGCAAGCCGGGGCACCAGCCATATATTCTGCGCCACCGTCATATGCGGAAACAGGCCGACACCTTGAAAGACATAGCCAATCTGGCGGCGCAGGCGCACCGCTGGCTGGTCCGCCACGTCACGACCGTTGACGGCGACCATGCCCTGATCAACCTCGATCAGTCGATTGACCGCCTTGAGCAAGGTCGTCTTGCCCGCCCCGGAAGCGCCGACCAGCGCCACGAACGAACCCGCCGCGATCGAAAGGCTGACATCGTCCAGCACGGGCCGGCCGTCATAACGCTTGCTGACATGAGCGAAGTCGATCATCGGCGCCGGACGCTCCCCGCCTGCAATCATGCGTCAAGGCGCAGGGGCAATCAATGCTTTCGGCCATCCCCCGGCGGGAAAGGGATGGCCGAGCCGGATTACAGCGCGATGATGACCGATTTCACCTCGGTATAGGCTTCCACGCCCTCCCGGCCCTGTTCACGGCCAATCCCGCTCTCCTTGTAGCCGCCAAAGGGCAGCGCCGGGTCGATCATCGAGTGACAATTACCCCAGACGGTGCCGGCCTTCAGCTTGGCGGCGAGCTTGTGCATGGCGGAGAGATTGTTGGTCCAGATACCGGCGGCGAGACCGAAGCTGGTGTCGTTGGCCTGCCGGGCGACCTCGTCCAGATCATCGAAGCGCTGGGCGACCACGACGGGGCCGAAAATCTCCTCCCGCACCACGCGCATGTCCGGCTTCACATCGACCAGCACGGTCGGGTTCACATAATAGCCACCCTCCGAGCTGGGGGTATCGCCGCCGATCATGACGCTGGCACCGGCCTTCCTGCCATCCTCGATATAGCCCATCACGCGGTTGAACTGCTCGTCCGACACCAGCGGGCCCATATGGCCGGCGGGATCGAGGCTGGCGCGCGGCTGCCAGAAGGCGGCGGCTTCCGAGAAGCTCTCCAGCACCTTGTCGAACACGCTCTTGTGCGCATAGAGGCGTGAGCCGGCAACGCAGACCTGCCCGGAGTTGAAGAAGATCGCCTGCGCGGTGCCGGGGCCGGCGACCGCCGGATCGACATCGGGCAGCACGATGACCGGCGACTTGCCGCCCAGCTCCAGCGTGACGCGCTTCAAACTGTCGGTCGCGGTCTTGTTGATGATCTTGCCGATCTCGGTCGAGCCGGTGAAGGCGATCTTGTCGACATCGGGATGCCGCACCAGCCGATCGCCGGCGGTGTGGCCATTGCCGGTGATGATGTTCACCACGCCATCGGGAATGCCCGCCATCTGGATGAAGTCCGCCAGCCGCAGCGCGGTGAGCGAGGTCTGCTCGGCGGGTTTGAGGATCACCGTGCAGCCGGCGGCCAGCGCGGGCGAAATCTTGAGCACCGCCATCAGCAGCGGGAAGTTCCACGGCACGATCTGCGCGGCAACGCCAATCGGCTCGCGGCGGACATAGCTGTGGAAGGCGCCGCGCGGCGTGGCGCTCGGCTCGATCATCTCGCCGCCCAGCTTGCTCGCCCAGCCGGCCATATAATGGATCATGCCGATGGCGCCGGGCACGTCGATCGCGGCCGCCATGCCCTTGGGCTTGCCATTGTCGATC
>Ga0182747_1000044_pt1 | contig 133745 bp, 124 predicted proteins | sample eDN3rd30CBELigBY_FD_128526 | JGI IMG/M metagenome (GOLD analysis project Ga0182747, IMG submission 128526) | Enriched backyard soil microbial communities from Emeryville, California, USA - eDNA 3rd pass 30_C BE-Lig BY (version 2) (version 2) | ecosystem: Environmental > Terrestrial > Soil >...
GATCCCGATCTCAACCACGCGCGTCAGGCGCTGGCGCATCTGGAGCATCTCGTGGTGCAGGACCTGTTCCTCACCGAGACCGCGGTTTATGCCGACGTCGTGCTTCCGGCCTCGGGCTGGCCGGAGAAGGATGGCACCGTCACCAACACCAACCGTCAGGTGCAGATGGGCCGCGCCGCGGTGCCGCTGCCGGGCGACGCGCGTCAGGATCTCTGGATCATCCAGGACATCGCCAACCGCCTCGGCTGCGGCTGGAATTACAATCATGTCGGCGAAGTGTTCACCGAAATGGCGTCGCTGATGCCGGCGCTCGCCAACATCACCTGGGACCGCGTCGAGCGCGAGCACGCCGTCACCTATCCGGTGGACGGACCGGACGTGCCGGGCCGCGACGTCGTGTTCGACGCCGGCTTCCCGCGTCCGGGCGGCTTCGCCAAGCTGGTGGCGACCAAGCTCACGCCGCCGGACGAGGTGCCGGATCACGACTACCCGTTCATCCTCTCCACCGGCCGCCAGCTCGAGCACTGGCACACCGGTTCGATGACGCGCCGCGCCAAGGTGCTCGATGCTTTGGAGCCGACCGCGATCGCGCAGCTCTCGCGCGGCACCATCGAAAAGCTCGGCATCGCGCCGGGCGACATGGTGCGGGTCTCGACGCGGCGCGGCGAGGTGGAGTTGCAGGCGCGGCAGGACGATGCGGTGCCGGACGGCGTGGTGTTCATCCCGTTCGCCTATGTCGAGGCGGCGGCGAACCTGTTGACCAATCCGAAGCTGGATCCGTTCGGCAAGATTCCGGAGTTCAAGTTCTGCGCCGCCAAGGTCGAGGCGGTGCGGCCGACCATGGAAGCCGCGGAGTAGGGGCGCTTCGCCTCGCGCCAATCTCAAAACCAAAAATGCCCCGCTCGGCGGGGCATTTTTTTTATCTCGGCGCCGGCCCTGGCCCGCGTGCGGTCTCAGCCCATGCGGCGTAAGCCGCGTCATCCCATGCGGCGCGAGCGCGCCAGAATGCTCTGATAGCTCGGCGCGCGCTTGGCCGGCTGCTGCACGGTCTCGTTATCCGCCTTCGGCGCGAAGAAGGCGGCAACCTGCTCTTCGAACTTCCGGTTCTGCTCGTCTTTGGCGACCTTGAGCTTGTCGAGCGCCGCGTCGATGTTGCCGTTTTTGATTGGAATCCGGATCACGCTTTAGTCTCCCACTTCTCGTCCACGCGCGGATATTGCAACGCGGCCGTTAAGTTTTTCGCGAGGCGATCCCGTCAATTTTATTGAAAGCTGTTAAGCAGCCGGCGACGCTACTGGAGTGTGCCGTGCGGCTCTTCAACCAGCCGTAGCCGCATGGAATCGATCAGCGCGCGGCGGCGGTCCTCGGCCTGCTGCAGCGCCGCCTCGGTTTGCTCGCGCGTCGTCTTGTTGGAGCCGGCGAGCACGAAGCCGCCGAGCAGGGCGGCCATGGCGCCGGCGAAGCCGGCCGGCGAAAACATCAGGATGGAGAGCAGCACCAGCGCGAACCACAGCGCGCTGCCGGCGATGGCGACCCTGGCCGCCCAGGCCAGCTTGTCGCAGCGATCGAGCGCCTGGCGGAGCTCCTCGATCCGCTCTTCCAGCCGGGTGATTTCTGAATGAGCGAGCTCGTTGTTCATCGGCGCGCTATTCATGACCGAAGGGCAGGTTTCAGGCCTTGTCGCGGAAGTACGGCTCGACCGCCCCGGTCAGCTTGATAGTCAGTGGCTGGCCGTAGCGGTCGAGCGCCTTGCCGGCCGCGACGCGGATCCAGCCTTCGCTGACGCAGTACTCTTCGACATTGGTCTTCTCGACGCCCTTGAAGCGGATCCCAATGTCGCGCGACAGGATGTCCGCGTTGAAATAGGGGCTGCGCGGATCGGTCGACAGGCGATCGGGCAGGGCGTCGGCCGCGGTGGGCGCGTTGTTTTCGGTCTCTGACATGCGCGCCTTCTCTCACAGGAGGAAGGGCCCATGCAAGCGCCGGTGGGCCGCCTGTGCGCGCCGCGATACTGCCGTTTTTGGCCTTTGACATGCTATGGTCCGGCCCGGTGTGAAGGGCCGAAACTGCCGGGAACGGATCAATGGCAATGCGCGCATTCATGGGCTTTGCGGCGGCACTGATGCTGACCGTGGCGGCGGTTCCGGCGGCCGCCAAGCCGGCTTATGTGCCGTCGACGGTCAATCTGCGGTCGGGCCCGGGCACGGACAAGGATATCCTCGGCAAGATCCCGAGTGGCAGCCTGATCGAGGTCGGCGAGTGCACTGGCGGCTGGTGCGCTGTGACGTGGCAGGACAAGAACGGCTACGCCATCCAGACCGCGATCGACTTTTCCGGCCGCGTACCGCCGCGCCGTGTCGTGCGGCAGCGCTATTATGTCGAGGAACCACCGATTTATTACGAGGTGCCGCCCCCGCCGTTCTATTACGGCCCCTATTATCGACGGCACTATTTCGGTCCCTGGGGCCCGCGCTATCGCTGGTAACGCATGATCCCGAAAAGTGTGTAGCGGTTTTCGGGGAAGATCATGCGCAAACAAGCATGATCCCGAAAAGTGTGTAGCGGTTTTCGGAGAAGATCATGCGCGATAAAAAGCATGATCCCGGCAAACAAAGCGCCGGTTATTTCTTCTTCGACGGCGTTTCGCCGCCGCGCATGTTGGACCACGGGTCGACCTGAACCGGCGCAGTGTCCTTGCGGGTCCGCTCCAGCGCGTTGCGATACTGGGCATCGACGGACTCGGCCGTTTTCACGTCCGACTTTTCGTCATTGGACATGGCGTGGAAGGGCTTGCGGCCTTGCGCTTCGGCCGGCGCAGACCAAAAGCTCGCGCTCAAACCGGCAACCATCAAACCAAGGACTGCAAACCTCAGCACTGCGTTTCTCCTGCGACAGCGTCGTTTTCCGACCGCATTTGGACGGTGTTTGTACCCAGTTTAAGGCGAAAATACTACTTTCGGCCCGCCGCCGCCCCGGCTTGCAATCAGGTCAAGCTGCGCATCAGCGCCAGGCCGCCGAATACCGCCACCAGCGACATCACCACCGAGGCGAGGATATAGGTCGCGGCGAGGCCTGTTTCGCCGCGCTCGTAGAGCAGGGCGACATCGAGCGAAAACGCCGAAAATGTCGTGAAACCGCCGAGAATTCCGGTGGTCAGGAACAGCCGCAAGTGCTGGCTGACATCGCCCTTGAAGGCGAAATAGCCGGTCAGCAGCCCCATCACCAGGCAGCCGAGAATGTTGATCGTCAGCGTGCCGTATGGGAACGACGTCCCGAACAGCCGGGCACTTCCGATATTGAAGCCGTGGCGCAACGCCGCACCGATGCCGCCGCCGATGAAGACCAACACATAGGTCATGTTCCGCTCAAGCCTTCCGCTGCACGTCGCCTTGCCGCAGAAAAGGCCGTTGCACCGATGCGGTCAATCGGCCCGCGCGGGTATCCGTTGACAAATGGGACCATAATAAATATTGAATGAACGTTCATTCTCGCTATGTTGCGGCGCACAATTGTGCCGTGCCTGACTACGAACGTCTCCGGAACAGTCATGCGCCATCCAAACCAGCAGCGGCAGGCCGACCGCCGTGCTGAAATTCTCGATGCGGCCGAGCGATGCTTCGCCCGCTCCGGATTTCATCGTGCGTCGATGCAGGACATCTGCGCCGAAGCGTCAATGAGCGCCGGCAACCTTTATCGTTACTTTCCCTCGAAAGAGGCGCTGATCGCCGGCATCTGCGAGCGCAACCGCGCCGATGCGGTCGAGAGTTTCAACCAGGTCAACGACGCCCCCGATTTCTTCGAGGCGCTTGCCGGACTGGCGCAGTATCACCTTGTCGATCGCACCGACGACGAAGTGTCGATCGGCGCCGAGATCATGGCGGAGAGCCGGCGTCATCCCGACATCTCCAAGCTCTACCAGACCATCGAGAACGACGTGCGCGATCGTCTTGCGGCGATGCTGGCGCGCGCCGCTGAACGTGGCGAAATTCGCGCCGACCTCGATGTTGACGCTATCGCCGGCCTGCTGCTTGCCATCGGCGACGGCATGTCGTGGCGCCGCTCGGTCGATGCGAAATTCAGCGCCGAAGCCTCGCTGCCTCTCGTTCTGAAAATGGTTCATGGACTGTTGGCGCCGTCCAGAGCCGAAAACAACGACGAAACCAGGGATGGTGACAAGTCATGATGAAAGCCAGTCGTATCACTGCCGTCGGCATTGTCGCCGCCGCAGTGCTCTGGATCGCATCGGGCCATCTCTTCCCGCACGAGAGCGCCAAGGGCGAGGCTGCCGTGCGTCCCGGCGAAGCCAAACAGCAGCCCCTGTTCCGCGTTTCGATTGCGCCGGTCAAGGTCGAGCAGCACGCGCCGAAGCTCACTTTGTCGGGCCGCACCGAGGCTGACCGCAAGGTCGCTATCACCGCGCGCACCGGCGGTACGCTGGTGGAATTGCGCGTCAAGCGCGGCCAGCATGTCGAGAAGGATGAGATCGTCGCCGTGTTGTCGGACGACGCCCGCAAGGCGCAGGTGGCGCAGGCCGAAGCGCTGGTCGAACAGCGCAAGGCCGAGCTCGACGCCAAGCGCACGCTGATCCAGAGCGGCGCGCTGCCGAAGCTCGACATGGTCAATCTGGAATCGCAGCACAAGGCCGCTGAGGCCTCTCTGAGCGCGGCGCGTGCCGAACTCGAGCGCAGCATCGTGCGCGCGCCTTGGGCTGGCGTCATTACCGACGTGCCGGCGGAGGTTGGCGGCGCCGCCTTCTCGATGGCGGGCAAGGAGATCGCGACCATCGTTGCGCTCGATCCGATGCTGGCGGTGGTCGAGGTCTCCGAGCGCAAGCTCGCCGGCGTCAAGGTCGGCGAGACGGCGCAAGTCAAACTGATCACCGGCCAAACAGTCAGCGGTCGCGTCCGCTATGTCGCCAAATCGGCCAGCGCCACCACGCGCACCTATCGCGTCGAGGTGGAGATGGAGAATGCGAAGGGCGCTGTCCCCGACGGCATCACCGCGGAAGTCGCGGTGTCGCTGCAGCCGGAGCCGGCGGCGCAGGTGCCGCGTTCGGCGCTGACCATCGCCTCGTCCGGCGATATCGGTGTGCGCATCGTCGATGCCGACAGCAAAGTGCAGTTCGTGCCGGTGAAGATCGTCGAGGATTTGCAGGACACCATGTGGCTGTCCGGCGTGCCTGACGGCGCGCGGGTGATCGTGCGCGGTCAGGATTTCGTACGCGAAGGCCAGAAGGTGGACACGATCGCAGCGCCGGCGGAAACGGCGGCGAAATGACGAAAACGAGGGGAGCAACAAACTCCGCTCGTCCCCGCGGAAGCGGGGACCCAGACTTTGCAACAGCACGTTGAGCGAGCCGCTTCTGGACCCCCGCTTTCGCGGGGGTGAGCGGAGGATGAGTTAAATGTCCACCTTTATCAATTACGCCATCTCGCATGCGCGCCTGACCTTGGCGACGCTCGCCTTTCTTCTGGTCGCGGGCCTCATCGCCTATCAGACCATCCCGAAAGAGGCCGAGCCCGACGTCAAGGTGCCGATCATCTATGTGCAGCTCACGCAGCGCGGCATCAGCCCCGAGGATGCCGAGCGCCTGCTGATCCGTCCGGTCGAGACGCAGCTCAAGTCGGTGACCAACGTCAAGGAAATGCGCGCCACCGGTTACGAAGGCGGCGGCTATGTGCTGCTCGAGTTCGAGGCCGGCTTCAATTCCGACGCCGCGCTCGCCGATGTGCGCGCCAAGGTCGATCAGGCCAAACGCGATCTGCCGCGCGATGCCGACGAACCGTCGGTGCAGGAAGTCAACCTGTCGCTGTATCCGGTCTTGGTGGTGACGCTCGCCGGCAGCGTCCCGGAGCGCACGCTGCTGCGTATCGCCCGCGAGGCCAAGAATCAGATCGAGCAGCAGCCGGGCGTGCTCAAGGCCGAGCTGCGCGGCGCCCGCGATGAGGCCGTCGAGGTCGTCGCCGAGCCGATGCTGATGAAGAGCTACGGAATTTCGATCGACCAGCTCATCCAGGTGACGCAGCAGTCCAACAGCCTCATCGCCGCGGGCGCGCTGGAAAGCGCAACCGGCCGCTTCGCCGTTAAGGTGCCGGGCCTGATCGAGCGGCCGCAGGACATGCTCAATATCCCGATTGCCTCGACAGCGGGCGCTTCGGTGTCGCTCGGCGACATCGCCACCGTGCGCCCAACCTTCAAGGACGCGACCTCGGTGACGCGGGTCAACGGCCAGCCGGCCATGGCCATCGAAGTGTCCAAGCGCACCGGCGCCAACCTGATCGAAACCGTCGATGCGGTGAAGAAGCAGGTCGCCGCGATGCAGAAGATCTGGCCGGAGGGCGTCGAGGTCGGCTTCACGCAGGACAAGTCCAAGGTCATCCGTCAGATGCTGGCCGACCTGCAGAACTCGGTCGCCACCGGCGTGCTGCTCGTCACCGTCATCATCCTGTTCGCGCTCGGCTTTCGCGCCTCACTGTTCATCGGCATTGCCATTCCGGCCTCGTTCCTGGCCGGCGTGCTCGGCCTGCAGCTTGCCGGACTGACGGTGAACATCGTCGTACTGTTCTCGCTGATCCTCGCCGTCGGCATGCTGGTCGATGACGCCATCATCGTCTCCGAATACGCCGAGCGGCGCATGTCGGAGGGCATGCCGCCGAAGGAGGCCTATGCCCAGGCGGCGGTGCGCATGTCCGGTCCGGTGATCGCGGCGACCGCGACGCGCGTCGCGGCGTTCTCACCGCTGCTGTTCTGGCCGGGCATCGTCGGCGAGTTCATGAAATACATGCCGATCACCTTGATCGCGACATTGTCGGCGTCGCTTGCGGTGGCGCTGTTCTTCACGCCGACGCTGGGCGCGCTGCTTGGTCGCGCCGCGCCGGTGCCGCATGACGACCGCGCTTCCGACAAGGGTCTGTACATGCGCACGGTGCGCGTCGCGCTGCACCGGCCCGTCCTCGTTCTCGGCCTTGCCGTCGGCTTGCTGGTCGTGGTGATCGGTGCCTATGGCAAGTTCGGCAACGGCGTCGAGTTCTTCCCCAGCGTTGAGCCGGATTATGGCCAGGTCATCGTGCACGCGCGCGGCAACCTGTCTCTCGACGAGAAGGACAAGGCGCTGGCGCAGGTCGAAAAAACCGTTCTCGCGACCGACGGCCTCGCGACCGTCTATACGCGCGTCGGCGAGCAGCCGCGCGGCTCCAGCGAAATCACCGAAGATACGATCGGCGTCATCCAGTTCGAGTTCGCCGACTGGCAAAAGCGCCTGCCAGCGCACGCCATCATGGACCAGATCCGCGAGCGCACGCAGACAATCCCCGGCGTTCTGATCGAAGTGACGGCGCCGCGCGCCGGTCCGCCGACCGGCAAGCCGATCCAGGTACAGCTTGCCGCGCTCGATCCGGCCAAGCTGCCGGCCGCCGCCAAGATGGTGGCCGAGGCGCTGTCGAAGATGCCGGAGGTCCGCGATCTGGACGACGGCCTGCCGCTGCCCGGCATCGACTGGAAGATCAATGTCAACAAGACCGAGGCGGCGAAATACGGCGCCGGGCTGACCGCCGTCGGCAACGCCGTGCAGCTTGTCACCAATGGCGTCAAGGTCACCGAGTATCGCCCGTCCGACAATGACAAGGCGGTCGACATCATCGTCCGTTTTCCGGAAGAGCGCCGCAGCCTCGACGAGATCGACGAACTGCGGGTGCAGACCCAGGCCGGCCATGTGCCGATCGGCAACTTTGTCGAACGCGTGCCGGCCCAGCGCGTCGGATTCATCAATCGTGTCAACGCCAACCGGGTGATGACGGTGTCGTCGAACATCGCCGACGGCGTGCAGAACGCCGTGGTGCAGAAGAAGATCATCGATACCCTCGGGGCCATGAACCTCGGCGACGGCATTACCTTCAAGCTCAAGGGCGAGGACGAGGAGCGCGAGAAGGCCGGCGCCTTCCTCGGCAAGGCCTTCGGCACGGCGCTGTTCCTGATTTTCGCGATCCTGCTGGCGCAGTTTAACCGCTTTATCTCGGTCGGGCTGGTGCTGTCGGCGGTAGTATTATCGACCATCGGGGTGCTGCTCGGCCTTATGATCATGGGCCAGCCATTCGGCGTCGTGATGACCGGTATCGGCGTGATCGCCAACGCCGGTGTGATCGTCAACAACAACATCGTCCTCATCGACACCTACGACCGATTGCGGCGCGAAGGGCAGAACGCCTACGAGGCCATCCTCGAGACATGCCGTGAGCGCGCGCGGCCCGTGGTGTTGACGGCGGTGACGGCGATACTGGGCGTGTTGCCCATCGCGTTCGGCGTCAATCTTGAGTTCGTCAATCGCGAAATCACGATCGGCGCTCCGGCGACGCAGTGGTGGATCAGCCTGTCGACGGCGATCGTGTTCGGCCTCGGCTTCGCCACGGTGCTGACGTTGATCGTGACGCCGGCGGCGTTGATGGCCATCGCTAATCTCGCCGAGAAGCGCGACCGCTGGCGCGAGCGTCGGGCCGCGCGGCGGTTGGCGAAACAGGGCATGCCGGCGGAATAAATGATCGGCGGCGGCGCGGCTTTACGCATCGCCGCCCAATTTTTGACTGGCGCTATACGATGCAGCCGCTCGCTGCCTGTTTGATCGGCAGCCGAAATCCCCCTGTTAAGTCTATGGAATTTTTGTCGAATCGGACGATCTGACCAATCGCCGGGCAAGTAATTCCAATTGTGTACGATCTGGCACGTCCCTTGCTGAGATGAGACCAAGGCGTCGTTTTCCCGAAGGAGGGAAAGCCATTGGTCACCCGCATTGCCGCCGAGCCGGCGCCGATCGACATCGATCTTGGGCGCACCGCGCTCATCATCATCGATATGCAGCGCGATTTTCTGGAGCCAGGCGGCTTCGGCGAGACGCTGGGCAATGACGTGTCGCTGCTCAATGCCGCCGTCGCGCCATGCAGGGCGGTGCTTGAGGCCGCGCGCAAGGCCGGCATGCTGGTCATCCATACGCGCGAAGGCCACGCGCCGGACATGCACGATGCGCCGCCGGCCAAGGTCGAGCGCGGTTCGCCCTCGAAACGCATTGGCGATCCGGGCCCGATGGGCCGCATCCTCATCCAGGGCGAAGCCGGCCACGACATCATCGATGCGCTCTATCCTATTCCCGGCGAGTCGGTGGTCGACAAGCCCGGCAAGGGCGCGTTCTACGCCACCAATCTCGGGCTGATCCTGGCCAATCGCCGCATCGAGAACCTGCTCGTCGCCGGCGTCACCACGGAAGTCTGCGTCAACACCACGGTGCGCGAAGCCAATGACCGCGGCTTTCGCTGCCTCGTGCTGTCGGACTGCTGCGCTTCCTACTTTCCGGAATTTCACGAAGCCGGCCTCGCCATGATCAAGGCGCAGGGCGGCATCTTCGGCTGGGTCACGGGTTCGCGGCAATTGCTGCAGGCGATGGCTGGTTAGGGGACAAACGGGGAGTAACGGACATGGCGAAGAGCACGACCGCGACGACACCGGTGCTGTGGACGCCCGGTGACTGGAATGCCTTCTTCGGCTTCGGCACCAACATCCTCGTCAACATGCTGGTGCTCACCGGCCTGTTGCGTTTCGTCCTGAAGATGCCGGACTCCATCGTGTTCGGCCGTATCCTGCCGGCGATGGGCCTGATGATGTGTCTGTCGACGTTCTATTATGCGTATCTCGCCTACAGTTTGGCGAAGAAAACCGGCCGCTCCGATGTCTGCGCGCTGCCCTCGGGCATCAGCGTGCCGCATATGTTCATCGTCACCTTCGTGATCATGCTGCCGATCACCATAACGACCGGCGATCCCATCAAGGGCTGGGAAGCCGGCCTCGTCTGGGTGTTCTTCCAGAGCTTTATCCTGATGATCGGCGGCTTCATCGCGCCCGTCATCCGCAAGATCACGCCGCGCGCCGCGCTGCTCGGCACGCTCGCCGGCGTCTCCATCGCCTTCATCTCGATGCGGCCGGCGCTGGAAATGTTCATGACACCGGTGATCGGGCTGACCTGCTTCGCCATCATTCTGGTGAGCTGGTTCGGCGGCTACAAATATCCCAAGGGCATCCCCGCCGGGCTTATCGCCATCGGCGTCGGCATGGCGATCGCCTGGGGTTCGACCTTGTTCGGTCTGAACATCGGCGGCGTCAGCGTCGCCGGCGTCGGCGCGGCCTTCGCGAACTTCGGCTTCTCTGTGCCGCTGCCGGCCTTCGGTCACGTTTTCTCCGGCTTCGACTATCTCGCCGTCATCCTCGTCACCGCCATCCCCTATGGCATCTACGATCTGGTCGAGGCGATGGACAATGTCGAAAGCGCCGAGGCGGCCGGCGACGAATATCCGACGACGCGCGTCCTCACCGCCGACGGCGTCGTCAGCCTGATCGGCTGCCTGATGGGCAACCCGTTCATCAACGCCGTCTATATCGGCCATCCGGGCTGGAAGGCGATGGGCGGCCGCATCGGTTATTCGGCGGCAACCGGACTGATGGTAATCGTGCTGTCCTGGTTCGGCGTTATCTCGCTGATGCTGGCTATCGTGCCCGTGGTGGCGATCTCGCCGATCCTGCTCTACATCGGCATGCTCATCTGCGCGCAGGCGTTCCAGACAACGCCGCGCGAGCATGCCCCGGCGATCGCTCTTGCCATCACGCCGCATCTGGCCGCCTGGGCGACGGTTCTCCTGTCCGGCGCGCTCGGCGCCACGGGAATGAACTTCGCCGCGCAGCACGCGCCGGACTTCGTCGGCAAGATGGCGCAGAATGGCGTTCTCGCCCACGGGCTCGAACTGATGGGCGGCGGCTCGATCCTGGTCGGTCTTGTGCTGGGTGCCATCGGCGTCTTCGTCATCGAGAAGAGATTCATCAATGCCGCCGGCTTCTCGCTCGCCGGCGCGGTGCTGACCTATTTCGGCTTCATGCATGGCGAGGCCATTGGCATCGGCAATGGCTTCGGCGTGCAGCCGCAGATCACACTCGCCTATCTGATCGTCGCCGGCTTCCTGTTCGCGCTGTCGCGCCAGCCCGCCGAGGCGCGGCTGCCTAAGGCGGCGGTGCCGGCGGAGTAGACCTCGCTACAGCTTGATCTTGCCGAACACGGCGACGTCGAGATCGGCATCGGGGCTTTTCAGCCCCATGCCGGCGGTGATGCTGTCGCCGGCCTTGACGGTACCGTCGGCGATGGCCTTGCGCAGGCGCTTTTCGATCTCGCGCCTCGTGGCGTGGTCGATCGACTTCATAAACTGGCTGACGGCGGCCTCGATGGCCTGGTCGCGTGCCGTCTGGGCGGCTTTCGCCTTGGTCGATACGGGGCTCCGCATGCCGACATTAAGCGTTTGACCGGCGCTTTAATCAAGTTCGGCCGGCGCCATCGCCGCCCGTTAAGTTAACGCGCCGCGGCATTAGTGATGAATCGGCTTTGCGCTGGCCGCGCCCGGCGGCCGCGGTATTTTTATCGCGGGATAGGGATCGCAACCAACAAGGTGCCGCCGTGAGCTTCATGTCCAAGGATTATTCGGCCGTCGAGGCCCGCCCGGGTTCCGCCAAGGCGCAGCCGGATATCGTCACCACTTTCGGTCCCGGCATGCTGGTGACCGGCAACGTCGTTTGCGCCGGCGCCGTGCAGGTGTTCGGCCGCGTGCTCGGCGATATCCGCGCCGCGCATCTGATCATCGGCGAGGGCGCCTATGTCGAGGGCAATGTCACCGCGCTCGATGCCATCGTACAGGGTTCCTTCAAGGGCACCATCCACGGCAACACCGTGAAGCTCCAGGGCAATGCCCGTATCGAGGGCGAGGTCTACAATAAGTCGCTCAGCATCGAGCCGAACGTGGTGTTCGAAGGCTCCTCGCGCCGTCTCGATCGTCCGGTCGATGCGCCGAGCGCCAACGAGGTCGCCGGCAATCGCGATTTCGCGCCGCTGGCCCCATCGGCCGAGCCGCTGGATCTCATGCCGCAGCAATATGCCGGCGCAGCGGCCGGCATCGACAACGACGTGCTGGTCTGATCGCCTCTCCGTCATTCCGGACGCCGCGCAGCGGCGATCCGGAATCCAGCGGCGCATGAGGATGGTCTGGATTCCGGGTTCGGCCTGACCGGCCGCCCCGGAATGACGAGGTGCTTTACGGACAAGTCGTCAGGGTCACCGGATCCGCCTTCGGATCCGGCAGATACGCCGCCATCGGTTTGCACGTCCCGGCGATACACACCTGCCAATCGCCAACCGTCATGCCTGAGCGCCGCAGCACCACCTGCGGCAGCGGGCCGACCTGCGGTTTATAGCGCCACCACTGGCCGTCGAACTTCGCATCGGCCGGCGGCTCCATGCCGGCGCCGGTGCCTTGCACCCGGTCTTCCGTGAGCACGATGCCGGCCGGCGTTGCGCGGTAATCTTCTTCCCAGCGGATTTTCTCGATCGAATGTGTCCAGGCCAGCGTCAGCGCCACCGTCCCCAGGCGGACAGTGGCGCCGGCCGCAAGCAGGCACAATCCAGCCAATTACTCCGCCGCCTTCACGGCGTTCTGCGCGTTCTGCGCGTTCTGCCGCTTCCAGTATTGGTAGGCGAAGAATGCGCCGCAGCAGGTAAAGCCGATTGGATCGGTCCACGGATATTCCAGCACGAGCAACACCGCTGCACCGAAGGCGATGATGCGCTCGGGCCAGCTCACCGGCGCCAGGAAGTAGCCGATCGCGGTCACGCCCCAGAGCGTCACGGCGATGAAGGCCTTGACGATCATGAAGGCCGCGGCCGCGACGAAGCCCCAGGCGGCGACGCGCGGGCCGACCGGCTGCAGCATCAAGGCCGGCGAATAGACCGCCATGAACGGCACGATCCATCCCGGCAGTGCTATTCGAACCGCCGTGAGACCTATCTTGAAGCCGCTGTCTTTCGCGATCGAGGCCGCGGCAAAGGCGGCGAGCGCCACCGGCGGCGTCAGGTCCGCCATGATGCCGAAGTAGAACACGAACATGTGTGACACGATCAGCGGCACGCCAAGATGCAGCAGCGCTGGCGCTGCAATCGACGAGGTGATGATGTAGTTCGGGATGGTCGGAATGCCCATGCCGAGGATCAGCGACACCAGCGCCGTGAGGCACAGTGACAGGAAGATCGAGCTCTCGCCGACGGATACGATGACGCGCACGAAGTTGGTCGCGGCGCCGGTCAGTGTGAGAGTGCCGATGATGGTGCCGACCAGCGCGCAGGCGATGCCGACCGGTAGCGCGTGGCGGGCGCCATCAGCCAGCGAGTTGAGCGCAATCGACAAGGTCTCGCGGCCGCCCTTCACGAACACGGTGATCGCGATCAGCAACGCCACCATCGAGATCAGCAGCCAGACGCCGAACTCGAAGAACAGCGACGCCGACAGGCCGAGCAGGATCCAGAAGGCGATGCGCAGGGCCGGAGCCGGGATGGCGGCGACGATCGGGTGGCTGAAAATCACCATCGCGGTGAGGCCTAGACCGACGGTGCCGGCGAACAACGGCGTGTAGCCGCTGAACAGCAGCAGAACCAGCGCGATCAGCGGCATCAGAAGATACCAGTTCTTCTTCAGCGCTTCGATCGGCTTCGGGATCTGATCTTTGGACAGGCCGACGAGACCGCGCTTGCCGGCCTCGAGATGCACGGCCCAGAACGCAGAGTAGTAGTAGAGGACAGCCGGCACGATGGCCGCGATGCAGACCTCGATGTACGGAACGCTGATGGTCTCGGCCATGATGAAGGCGACCGCGCCCATCACCGGCGGCATGATCTGGCCGCCCATCGACGATGTCGCTTCGACGGCGCCGGCGAAGTGCGCCGGATAGCCGAAGCGCTTCATCAGCGGAATGGTGAACTGGCCGGTCGTGACGACATTGGCGATGCCGGAGCCGTTGATCGTGCCCATCAGGCCCGACGAGATCACCGCCACTTTGGCGGGGCCGCCGCGTTTGTGGCCGACAAGGCCCATCGACACGTCGTTAAACAGCCCGATCATCCCGGCGCGCTCGAGGAAGGCGCCGAACAGGATGAACAGGAAGATATAGGTCGACGACACGTAAATCGGTGTGCCGTAAATGCCCTCGGTGCCGCCGAACATCTGATCGACGACCTGGCCGAAGTCGTAACCACGAGTATTGAGCGGGCTCGGGAAATATTGTCCGAACAACCCATAGGACAGGAAAACCGCGCAGATGATCGGGAGCACCGGGCCCATCATGCGACGTCCGGCTTCGAACACCAGGAGAACGACCGCGACGCCGACGACGATGTCGAGCGTGCTCGGATCGCCGGCGCGCAGGATCAGGTCGGCGTAGAACACCCAGTGATAGAGGCCGAGCACGAAGCTCGCGATGCCGGTGGTCCAGAACAACGCCTTGAGGGAGCGGCTGTCGGTGAGGGTGGCGGAAACGCCGAACACCATCAGCAGCAGGAAGCCGACATGCACGGAGCGCACGATCTGGCTGGGCAGCGGCGAGAACATCGCCGTGATGATCTGGAAGGCGGAGAAGATAACGGCGATCCAGAACAGCGAGCGGCCTTCGAAGCTGGTGCCCCAGCCTTTGTCGAGTTGGGCTTCGGTTTTGGTTTGTCCGGGAATCGGCGTTCCAGGCTGCACGGCGGCAACGTCAACGTTGGTCATGGATGTGTCCTGAGGGGAGCTTGGATTTCGTCAGTCCGCGGCGCGCGGCTTTCGCCCGCGCCCTGGAATAACGAGTAAGAAAAGCGGCGCGGAGTCTGTCCTCCGCGCCGCCCGCAGCGCGACTTACATCGCGCCCTTTTCCTTGTAGAACTTCTCGGCGCCCGGATGCAGCGGCACCGGCGAGCCCTTGCCGGCGGTTTTGACGTCGATAGCCTTGGCGGCGGCATGCGCGGCCTGCAGCGTCGGCAGGCTGTCAAAGATGTCCTTGGTCATTTGATAGGCCAGGTCATCCGAGACGCCGGCGCCGGTCACCAGATAGTTCTGCACGGCGGCGGCGGTCACGTCCTTGTCGTTGCCGGGATAGGTGCCGCCCGGAATCGTCGCCGACTGGTACGGCGCGCCGATCTTGTCGGTCACCGACTTCGGGATTTCGACGATGACGCAGTCGACCGAGGCGCACAGATCGCGGATGGCCGAGACGCCGAGACCGGCCGAGATCAGCGTGGCGTCGAGCTGACGGTTCTTCATCAGATCGACCGACTCGTTGAACGGCAGATATTCGACCTTGCCGAGATCCTTGTAGCTCATGCCGGCGCCGGTGAGGATGGCGCGGGCGTTGAGCTCGGTGCCCGACTTCGGCGCGCCGACCGACAGACGCTTGCCCTTGAGATCGGCGAGCGTCTTGATGCCCGAGTCCTTGAGCGCGGCGATCTGGATGTAGTTCGGATAGATCGCGGCGACGGTGCGCAGCTTGTCGAGCTTGGCCTTGAAGCCGACTTCGGCGTTGCCGTTCCAGGCGTCGGCGAGCGAGTCGCCGAGGGTGAAGGCGAGTTCGCCCTTGCCCTGCTGGATGAGGTTCAGATTCTCGACCGAAGCCTTGGTCGACTGCACCGAGGGCTTCGAGTCCTTGATCTTCTCGGCATAGATTTTCGAGATGGCAACGCCGAGCGGGTAGTAAACGCCGCCGGTGCCGCCGGTCAGGATGTTGATGAACTGGTCGGCCTTGGCCTGAAGCGGCAGGGCGATGACCGCGCTGGCGACGATGGTCGCGCAAAGACGTTGAGATAGATTCATGGATTAAATCCTCCTGGTTTCCTCTTTTTGACAGATTGCCTTTACGGCTTGCGCTTCGACGCTAACAAGAACCGTGCCAGCAGCGAATGCCTTACTCTGTGCATTATCGCTGCGCAGGTTCAAGAGGTTAGTTTCTGCTACGTCCGATTGAATGCCCCGCATCGGCAAGAAGCTGCCAATGGCCCGGCGCTCGTCGGCGGAAACCTGCCGAAATTACCCTTTGGCCTGTTCCGCCGCCCGGCTGATGCCGTGCCGGTTCATTTTCTCGTTCAGGGTGCGACGCGGTATGCCGAGAGACTGAGCGGCCGCGGCCATGTCGCCCTGGTGTTCGCGAATGGCGGCCGCAATAAGTTCGCGCTCGTAGATCGCGACCTTTGCCGGCAGCCAGGCTTCCGTCATCTCGCCGTCATGCGCGGCAATACGCTCGGCCGGTGTCTCTAGGCCGATGGCGAAGCGCTCGGCGGCGGTGCGCAGCTCGCGGACATTGCCGGGCCAGTCGTGCCGCAGCAGCGCGGCGATGCTGTCCTTATCCAGCGCGCGCAATTCCCGCCCGTGCCGGTGCGCCGCGTCGCTGGCGAAATGCAGGAACAGCAGCGGAATGTCTTCGGCGCGCTCGCGCAGCGGCGGCAGCACGATCTCGCCGACATGCAGGCGATAGTAAAGATCCTTGCGGAAGCGGCCGGCTTCGCTCGCCACCTTGAGATCGTCCTTGGTGGCGGCGACGACGCGCAGGTCGAGGGGGATCGATTGATTGGAGCCGACGCGCTCGATCTGCCGCTCCTGGATGACGCGCAGCACCTTGGCCTGCAGCGCCAGCGGCATGCTTTCGATTTCGTCGAGCAGCAACGTGCCGCCATTGGCGTATTCCAGACGTCCGATGCGCACGCCGCGCGCGCCGGTAAAGGCGCCGGCTTCATGGCCGAACAATTCGCTCTCGAACATCTCGGCCGGTATCGCCGCGCAATTGATCGCGACATAAGGCCCGGACGCGCGCCGCGACAGGTCGTGCAGCGCCCGCGCCACGACTTCCTTGCCGCTGCCGGTTTCGCCCATGACGATGACGTCGCAGTCGACGCTGGCCAGCGCCGCGATCTTCTCGCGCATGCGGGCGGCCTGCGGGCTCGATCCGATGAGGCGGTTCGCCAGACTCTGGTCGCCGCCGAGCAGGGAGCGCAGCCGGATCACTTCGCGTATCAATCGCCGTTTGTCATCCGCCTTGCGGATGACCTCGACGAGATGCTCGGGCTCGAAAGGCTTCTGCAGAAAGTCATAGGCACCGAGGCGCATCGCCTCGACGGCGAGCGGCACGTCGCCATGGCCGGTGATCAGAACGACCGGAACCGTCGGATCGGCGTCGGTGAAATGGCGCAGCACCGACAGGCCGTCGGAGTCCGGCATGCGGACGTCGGTGACAATGACGTCCGGCGGCTGCGAAGCCGCCATGGCGAAGGCGGCTTCGGCGTTGTCGGCGGCCGTCACGTCGAAGCCGGATAACTGCAGCCATTGCACGGTCGCGACGCGCAGCGCCGCGTCGTCATCGACGAACAGAATGCGGCAAGGCATTGTCATGCTCCCGCGGCGAGCGCAGCAGGCGCAATGGCCGGCGCGACCGGCAGGCTGAACGAGAACTCGGCGCCGCCGCCGGGTTTGTTATGCGCGCGCAGTCGTCCGCCATGATCCTCGATGATGGCGTAGGAAATCGACAGGCCGAGGCCGAGCCCCTTGCCGACGTCCTTGGTGGTGAAGAACGGATCGAATACCGAGCCCATGTGATTCGGTGCGATACCGGCGCCGGAATCGGCGACGCTGACCTGCACCTGATCGTCATTCTGCAGGACCGAGACGGCGATGGTGCGGGTGCGCTCGTTGGCAACGGCGTCGGCGGCGTTGCTCAGAAGATTGAGCAGAACCTGTTCGAGGCGCGTGGCATTGCCGGTAACGGTGACGCCGCCTGCCGGCATGTCGATCACGGTGCGAATACCCTCGGCGCCGAGCCGCGCGTCCGCCAGCGCCAGCGCCCGTTGTACGACGATGGTGATGTCCACGGCGCCCATCTCGCCGAAGTCCTTGCGCGCGAAGGTGCGCAAATGCTGCGTTAGTTCGCTCATGCGCGCCACCAGGTCGTCGATGGTGCCGACCGTGGCGGCGGCGCGTTCGGTCGCGCCGTTGCGGATGAGCAGCTTGGCGCTCGCAAGCGTGGTCTTGAGCGCGGCCAGCGGCTGATTGATTTCATGCACCAGCGCCGCCGACATTTGTCCGAGCGCGGCGAGCTTGCTCGCCTGCACCAGGTCGTCCTGCGCGCGCTTGAGTGCGTCCTCGGCGCGGCGGCGGTCCTCGATCTCGCGGCTGAGACTTTCGTTGGCGACCATGAGTTCGCGCGTGCGTTCGCTCACGCGCTGTTCGAGCATGTCGTGGGCCTCGAGCTTGGCGCGCAGGACGGCGCGCCGGCCACGCCACCACAGTAACAAGAGCAGCAGCACCGCGGCCGCCAGTGACCAGGCGGCGCCGCCCAGTACCGCGGCGCGGCTGATGGGAGCGAGGTCGGTGAACGAATAAATCGTCCAGCCATAGGCCGGCAGATCGGCGCGCGTGATGAGGAATCGGTGCGCGCCGCTGTCGTCCTTGGCGATATCGACGACATCGCCGTTGCCCGGCGCCTGCCGGCTTCTCAGCAGCGGCCAGCCTTCCAGCGAAATGCCGGAATACTGCATCGAATGCCGAATGTCGGTGCGTTCCGTTTCCGAAAGCAGACGGATCGGGCGGTACTTCCAGCTGGCGGGGCTCGCCAGGAACAGCACGCCGCGATTGTCCGCGAGCGCGATGTTTTCGCCGGCAGACCGCCACTCGGCTTCCAGGGCCTCGAGCGAAATTTTCACCACCGCGACGCCGAGCAGTTTGCCGTCGCGGCGCACCGGCCGCGACATGAAATAGCCGGGGTCGCCGGTCGTGACGCCGATTGCGAAGAACTGGCCGTGGCCGCGCTCGACGGCGTCGCGGAAATAAGGACGAAAATTGTAGTTCTCGCCGACGAAGCTCTTCGGCTGGTCGTAATTGCTCGCGGCCAAAGTGAGGCCGGCGGCGTTCATGACATAAAGCGCGTCGGCGCCGGCGGCCTCCGCCAGTGCAGCGAGCGATCGGTTGACGTCGTTGATGCGCGCCGGATCGGCCGGCGCCTCCAGCATTCTGTAGATGCGCTCGTCATGAGCGAGGACGAAGGGCAGCGCGCGGAAGCGCTCGACGACCTGATCGAGCGTCGATGCGTAGAGGCCGATGCGCTCGTCGCCGAGAGTCTTGGCGTCGGTGCGCCCGCTGCGGTCATGTGCGGCGTGGCCGAAAAGGCCGGCCGCGGTGATCGCGCACAGGGCGGCACACCAGGACAGAAACGAATGTGACGATGCTTTCACGCAAAAATACTCCAGCGCCGGCAATGTGCGTGAAGGCGGGCGCCAAGACAAGTTCAAGCCGGTGCGAGGCGCGGCCTTTGAGGCGGCCTGGAACCGGGATCAGGCCGCGTGGCGCGCCGTCTGCCGCAGCGTCGCGGCGAAATAGACCAGCGCGCTGAGCAGTGCGATGCAGAAGCTGACCGGCCAGTCGGTGTGATAGGCGATAGTGATCCCGAGCCAGGCCTCGGCGAGCGCCAGCGCCGCAGCGAGCGCGAGGCCGCTCCACAGGCCATTGACGAGGCGTTGCGCCGCGGCGGCCGGTCCGACCATCAGCGTGAACACCATGAGCACGCCGACGATCTGGGCGCAGGCGGCCACCGCGAGCGCGACCAGCGCCAGGAACACGGTCGAGATGAGGCGCAGCGGCACGCCTTTGGCCTCGGCGAGTTCCGGCTGCAGCGTGGCGAAGATCAGCGGCCGCATGATGAGCGCGAGCAGGGCCAGCGTTGCGGCGCCGAGCGCCGCCAGCGCCTTGATCATCGCGATGTCGACCGCGAGCACATTGCCGAAGAGAAGTGCTGTCGCCTGGGTGGCGAATGAGGTGTAGTAATAGAGAAACAGGATGCCGAAGCCGAGCGACAGCGACAGCACCACGCCAATGGCGACGTCGCGATTGGCGAGCCGCTCGCTCATCAGTCCCATGATCACGCCGGCGGCCAGCGTAAAGCCGACCAGCCCGGCGAGCGGCGACAATCCGATCAGCCCGGCGCCGGTCGCACCCGCGAAGCCGATATGCGACAGCGCATGGCCGGCGAAAGTCTGTCCGCGCAGCACCAGGAAATAACCGGTGACGCCAGACACCACGGCGACCATGCCGGCGGCGATGAAGGCGTTGATGACGAAATCGTATTGGAACACGGTGCCGCTGCCCTAGTGCTGATGGCCGTGGTGGTCGTGACCATGGCCATGATCGTGGTCATGCATGTGCGCGTCGCGCTCGACGTCGCGGCCGCGCGACATCACGAAGATATGCCCGGCGGCGCGAACGACTTCGATCTCGGTGTCGTACAGCATCGACAGCACCGGCGCGGTCACCACTTCATCGACCGTGCCCAGCGCGGCATGGCCGTTGCCGAGATACAGCACCTTGTCGATGGCGCCGAGCAACTGGTTGAGCTCGTGAGCCGAGAACAAAACCGTAATGCCGCGCTCGCGCGCGATTTTGCGCACCACGTCGATAACGACTTCCTGGTGCCTGGCATCGAGGCTGATCAGCGGCTCGTCGAGCAGCAGCAGTTTCGGATTGCCCATCAACGCCTGCGCCAGCAGCAGCCGCTGCCGTTCGCCGCCCGACATGTCGGACAGCGGCCGTCTCGCCAGATCGGCGGCGCCGACGGCGTCGAGCGTCGCTTCGATGGCGTGGCGATCGGCCGCCTTGAGCGAGGGCAGGCCCCAGCGTTCGCCATGCAGCGAGCTGGCGATGTAGTCGAGGCCGCGCACGCGCAGGTCGGGCAGCACGGTTCGCAGTTGCGGCAGATAGCCGATAGCGGGATTGCCGCGCTTTGGAGCCGCCCCGAACACGCGCAGCGTGCCTGCCGCGGGCGGCAGGAGACCGAGAATCGAGCGCATCAAGGTTGTCTTGCCGGCGCCGTTGGGGCCGAGCACGCCGATGAATTCTCCCGGTGCGATCGCGAAGCTCACGTCGCGCAGCACTGCGCGGCCACCGATGGCGACGGTCGCGTGGTCGAGGGAGATGATGGGGACGGCGGTCATTGGCAGGGCTTCTCATTCGTCATGCCCGGCTTTGTGCCGGGCATCCACGACTTTCATCCCGGCTTTTAGGAAGGCGTGGATGGCCGGGACATTACGGCGTTTAAGCCCGTCTTTCGACGGGCTTTTCCCGGCCATGACAAAGAGATTATCACGAATTCTGGGTGTCGAGCGCCTTGTCGAGGGCGTCGAGCTGGCCCAGCATCCAGTCGACGAAGTTCTTGTCGGCCGGTTGGGTCTCGGTGACGCCGACCACGGGGATCTTGTTTTCCTTGGCGATATCCACGAGACGCTGCGCCAGCTTTTCGGAGACCTGCGAATTATAGAGCAGCACCTTGACCTTGCGGGTCTTGAGGTCGGTCTCGAAGGCGGCGATGTCGCGGGCGCTGGGCTCGGATTCGTTCATCAGCGCCAGCTGGAATTTCTCGTTGCGCATGGTGAGGCCGAGGGCTTCCGCCATCAGGCCGAACACCGGCTCGGTCGCCGTGACGGGCTTGCCCTTGTGCTTGTCGCGAAGCTGGCCGGCGCGCTGGGTGATGCGTTCGAGGTCGGCGAGCACCTTGTCGAGGTTGGCGCCGTAGTCGGCGGCATGGGCCGGATCGGCCTTGCTGAAGGTTGCGGCCATGGCCTTGGCCACCGCCGGCATGGTCGCCGGCGCGTACCATAGATGCGGGTTGCCGCCGTGCTTGGCCTTGACGATCTTGGCGGCTTCCACCGTCACCCGGTCCTTGCGCGGCGAAGCCTTCAGCAGCTTCTCCATCCACTCGTCGTAATGGGCGCCGTTAAAGATCACGATCTTGGCGTCGGCGACCTGGCGCACCTGGCCGGGCGTGGCCTCGAACGAGTGCGGATCCTGGTCCGGATTGGCCATGATGTTCGAGATGGACACATGGGCGCCGCCGATCCGGGCGGCGATGCCGCCATAGAAGTTCTCTGCCGCCACGATCTTGAGCGGGCCGCTGTCGGTCTGGGCCTGCGCGGTCGCAAAGGGCAGGGCAAGGAACGCGGCAACGGCCGCAAGACGAAGGAAAGAGCGGGCGCGCATCGGCAACCTCTTTGGACAGGGACAAAGTCTGCCAGACTGTAATATTATAACATTTCGTCTGACAACCCCGCTTCTGCAGATTTGTGCCGGGCTGCCGCCTTGCTCGCTTTCGCGCCTTTGATCAGTGTCTTAACGGGCGCTATCACGACCTCCGCGCCGGTTGCGGCGAACGGGCAATTGGATCGAAATCATGGCGAAACTGACCCAGGATGTGCTGGCGAGCTATCTGGCCGAGATGCCGGCGGGGCACATCTTCGACCTGCCCTACGAGCAGTTCGGGGGCCTGTTTCCGCCTGGCGAGCCGGATCCGTTCGCGCGCGCGGCATTGCGCGCCTTCGCCAACAAAAGCGGCTGCGATCTCGTGCAGATTGTCGCGGAAGAGCGCTACGAGTTGCGGAAAAGGGCCTAGGAGCAATTCCAGGAAAAGTGGCGGCCGGTTTTCCGTCCGGAATTGCGACCCGAAAAGGAGCAATTCCAGGAAAAGTGGCGGCCGGTTTTCCGTCCGGAATGGCGACCAGAAAAGAGATAATCAGCCGAAACGGCGGCTCACGCGCACGTCGCGCTGCACGCGGCGGATCTCGTCTTCCAGCCGCTTGATCTCGCGGGTCATCTCGGTGAGGGCCCGCAGATAGCTGTCGTTGATGTCCCGCTGCGAGATCTGGGCTCGCGCGTTCTGCAGGAAATTTTCAACAGCGGCTAACGACATGACGGCCTCAAGGACTACGACGACACGCCGGGCGATGCCCGTGGCTGCCATCGAGCCTAGGCGGCAAGAGTGAACAAACCTGAAAAACGGCCGCTAAACTTTGGTGGCGCGGTGCCGAAGCCAAAAGCGGGGCCGGGATTAGCGAGGCAGCCGGATGGGTGACCACCCGGCTGCCTCTGGCCCGGACAAACGGCATCACTAATCTGTCGGGCTGGCGACAGACTACCAAGGGCCGGCAGCGCCGCATTCCGAAGTCTGTTCTGGTGGTTAAGCGGCGTGGTAAAGCGCCGCACGTCACAGGGCCCGGGCGGTGCACGCCGAAATCGCAGCAATCATGCCGTTGCCGGATGTCGCCTCAAGGACACACCAGTGTGGGTTTCGTCGCGGGCGTGTTGCATGAGCGGGCGATGGTTAGCAATATGCGCGCAAATCATTAGAGAGCCCCATGAATCGCCCGAAAATCACGACCGAATCCGCCGCCCGTCTCAGCCGGCGTGCGTTTACCTTTGGCCTGCCGCTGTTCGCAGCCGGCTGCGTTACCTCCAACTACGGCTACATGAGTGATGGTGGCCACAGCATCTCGGCGGTCGACAACGTCGATCCGAGCCTGGTGCGGACCGAGGTCGCGTGGACTGGCAACGAGAAGCCGGGCACCGTGGTCGTCAATATCGGCCAGCGCCGGCTTTATCTGGTGCAGGGCGGCGGCCGGGCGCTTCGCTATGGGGTCGGCGTCGGTCGCACCGAGGCGGCGAATTTCCGCGGTACGGCCGTCATCGGCCGTAAGGAAAGGTGGCCGCGCTGGACGCCGACGGCGAACATGATCGCCGCGATCCCGCGCTACCGCGCTTATGCCGGCGGCATGGCGGGCGGCCCGGACAACCCCCTTGGTCCGCGCGCGCTCTATCTCTATCGCAATGGCCAGGACACCTATTTCCGTCTGCACGGCACCATCGAGCCGGAGACGATCGGCACTGCGGTGTCGAGCGGCTGCATCCGCCTGTTCAACCAGGACATCATCGACCTTTACGAGCGCGTCCCGCTCGGCGCGACGGTGAAAGTGGTCTGATCCGGCTTGCGGCGCCGCGTTCGCGGCGCCGCGGCCCTGCCTAACCGCGGCGTTGGGCGATGAGGTGGTCGAGCGACAGCGCTCCCGGTCCTCGCGTCATCAGCAGCAGGAAGCAGGCCGCCCAGGTGCCGTGGGTCGGCCATGCATCCGGATAAACGAAAATCTCGATCACCAAAGTCATGCCGAGCAGCGCCAGCGCCGAGAAGCGCGTGGCGAGGCCGATGACGAGCAGCACCGGAAACAGGTGTTCGGCAATGGCGGCGGCATAGGCCGCCACCCCAAGGTCGATCAGCGGCAGGCGATACTCGCTTCGGAACAATTCGATCGCGCTTTCAGACAGCCGGAAGCCGTCGACCTTGGTCTGGCCGGATTGCCAGAACACGCCGGCGATGGCGACGCGCGTGAGAAGCGCCACAAACCAGTACGGGATAGCCTCCATCCAGGCGATGGCGCGTTTCACCAGCGCGGCCGGCGTCGGTGTCACGGGTGCGGTCAGAGTCTGGCTCATGATGCGATGCCTTTCATGGTCGAAGAGGGAAGCAGTGCGGTCGCCAATTCCCCGCCGATCAGCCCGGCGAGATTGACGGGAAGATCGAAAGCGACGTCGGCGTTGCTAGCCGCAGTGGCGGCTTTGCCAAGCGTCGTGCCGGCGGTGAGCGCATTAAGAAAGGTCGCACCACCGGGCGGCAATTGGCGGACTTCGACGACACCCCGCGGCCGCGCGATGACCGCATCTTCCGGCCCGCAATCCTCGATCGAGGCGGGCTCCATGCCGCCGGAATTCATCGACCAGATCGTCACCACCGGAAAAGCCGAGCGCACGATGCGCAGCGATGGATGCAGTATGACGCGGAGGTCCGCCAGCGTGTCCGCTTCGACATGCTGCCAGGCATCCGCATCGAGCGGCGCAGCGTCGGCCGCGTGATAGGCTTGGGTGCGCGCGAATTCGAGCCGCGCCACGTCGGCGAGATAGGGAATCTCCGCCGCCGGCTCGAACCTTTCGATGAATCCCGGAAAGCGCTCGCCGTAATTCATCATCACCGGCGAACGCGGCGGCTCGCTGGACACATAGACTTGCGCCAGCGCCGCGAAGAATTCCGTGCCGACGATTTTTTCTGTTGCCGGAAATTGCGCGCGCATGGCTTCGCTCAAGCCGACGATGACGTTGTTGCGATAGACCGCGAAGCGCTTATGCGGCGTGCGCGCCGTATGCGACGAGACGGTGCGCGGCAGAACTCGTTCTGCATCGAGCAAGGCGCCGGCAAACTGATCCTGTGTCTGGAATGCGCTCATCACGCCGCCTCCTGCGCCGCGGCGCGTTCGAGAATGCGGGACGCGGCGCGCGCTTCATCGGCGAGCACCGGCCAGGCCGGTACGTCGTTGTCCCACTCGATCAGGGTCGCGACCGGCCCGATGCGGGCGATGACGGCCTCGTAAAGCGCCCAGACCGGATCGGCGACCGGTGTGCCGTGCGCGTCGATCAGCAGCGGCGCGCCGGCATCGTCACTCTGCGCGTCGTGGCCGCCGAGATGGATCTCCTTGACCCGCGAAAGCGGGAACGCGGCGAGATAGGCCGCCGGATCGGTGCCGTGATTGACGGCGCTGACGAAGACATTGTTGACGTCGAGCAGCAGGCCGCAGCCGGTGCGCCGCGTCACGGCGTCGAGAAATTCGGTTTCCGGTATCGTGCTGTCGACAAAGGTGACATAGGTCGACGGATTTTCCAAAAGCATCTCGCGGCCGAGCGCGTTCTGCACCGTATTGATGTGCTCGCAGACGCGGGCCAGTGTTTCGTCCGTGTAAGGCAGCGGCAACAGGTCGTTGTAGAAGAATTCGCCGTGCGACGACCACGCCAGGTGCTCGGAAAAGCTCTGTGGCTGATGTCGGTCGCACAGGACTTTCAAGCGCCGGAGATGCGCGCGATCGAGCGGACCGGCGCCGCCGATCGACAGGCCGACGCCATGCACCGAAAGCGCAAAGCGCTCGCGCAACGCATTGAGCTGCGCGTGCGCCGGCCCGCCATCCCCCATGTAGTTCTCGGCATGAATCTCGACGAAGCCGATCGGCGCATCACCGGCAACAATGTCGGCGAAGTGCTGCGGCTTGAAGCCGACGCCCGCACTAGCGGGGAGAGAAGAGTCGCGTGGCATGGCGAACACTCATGATGGCAGGAGAGGTGGGAGGCGCAGAGCATGCGCCTCCCGGTGATTGATCAACCCTTGATCGGCATGAGCGAGCCCATGCCCTTCGGCGTGCTCATCGTGGCGCAGGTGCCCTTGGCAACGTACTTCCAGGCATTGCCCTGGTAATCGACCTTGGACGTGCCGGCGCAGGTGGTGCCGGGGCCGGCGGCGCAATCGTTCTTGCCGGCCAGTGCGACGCCGTAGCATTTGTCGGCGTTGGCCTGGACCGGAGCCGGTCCGGCCGATGCGACCGAGATCATGGTGAAAGCGGCGGCCAGCGAACCGGCGATCGTCGTGGCGGCGATGGCAGTCTTGGTCATAGGATTGTCCTTCCCTCGTGAGGCGTTAACGACGTGGCGCGGGGCTCTTCCCGGCTCACATGGGGTCTTTCGCGGCGGGGACCTCGCGCGTTACATCGCTCACGTTTTTGTGTTGTCGGGTCACGAGTGCTAAATTTTTCGATGAAGCGTGTAACAACTGCCCGACATATCCGAATGAAGAAGGAGCGGGCTTGAGCGAGGCTGGCTGGTCAGACCTGATGCGCGCCGCCAATGCCGGCGATGCGGAGGCTTACGAGCGTCTGCTGCGCGCCATCGCGGCTGCGCTGCGCGCTCCGATACGCCGCAATCTGTTGCGCGCGGGGCGTTCCGCCGCCGATGTGGAAGATGTGGTTCAGGAGGTACTGCTTGCCGTGCATCTGAAGCGGCATACATGGGACAGCGATCGTCCGATCGAGCCGTGGGTGCATGGCATCGCGCGTTACAAGATCGTGGACGCGCTGCGCCGGCGCACCGGAAAATTCGATCTGTCGATCGACGAATTTTCCGAGACGCTGCCGGCCGAGGAGCCGGAGCCTTCCGTGTCGCCGGGTGAGGTGGGGCGCCATCTGGCGAAATTGCCGACCGGCCAGCGCACGGTAGTGCAGGCGATAGCGGTCGAAGGCCGATCCATCGGCGAAGCGGCGGAGCGGTTGAGCATGACGGCGGGCGCCGTTCGGGTCGCGTTGCATCGCGGCCTTGCGGCACTGGCAAAACAACTGGGACAGGACTGAAGATGCGGACGGACGATCTGGTACAGGCTCTGGTGGCCGATCGCGCGACAGCGGCGCCTCCGCTCGGCAGCCAGTTCGCCTGGGCGCTCGGCGCCGGACTTGTCCTGTCCGCGGCTGGATTTCTACTGGTGCTCGGCCCTCGTCCCGACATTGCCGGGGCGATGGGCACGGTCCGTTTCGACATCAAGCTTGTCGAGGTTCTCCTGCTGGCGGCGACGGCCTTCTCTCTCGTTCTCCAGGTCGGCCGCCCGATGGCCGTTCGCGGCCGCCGGCTGGCCGCCTTGGCTATCGCGCCGGTCCTGCTGCTGGTCGCGGTCGCCGCTGAATTGTGGGTCGTCCCGGCGGACCAGTGGCTGGTCAGACTGGTCGGCACCAATTCGCGGGTGTGCCTCACCGCGATCCCGCTGATGGCGCTACCGCTGCTGGCGGCGTTCATGGTCGTGCTCAGGCGTGGCGCGCCGGCCTCGGGCGCTGTCGCGGGGGCGGTGGCAGGCTTGGCGGCGAGCGGGCTGGCGGCCGTGCTTTACGCCACCCATTGCCCGGACGATTCGCCGCTCTTCGTGGCCGTCTGGTATCCGATCGCGATCGGCGGTGTGACTCTCGCCGGGGCCCTCATGGGCCGCGTTATTTTGCGTTGGTAACGGGTGGGTGGCTCGATACCACTGCGTTTTAGGAATCTGCGGCTAAATCCATTAATCGGACGAGGGTATCAACGCGCCTCGGCGCAAGGCCGCCGGAACCCAGCGCGCTTTCGGGCATTACCGGGGCGGGCCATATTGCAAACGTAATCTGACGGCCTGTTTTCGTTCGTACGTCAAATTCGACATCCCGGGAGATAGAAAATGATCAAGAAGGTGTTGGTGGTGGGTGCTTTGGCCCTCGCACTCGGCGGTTGTGAAACGGCGCGGCAGGATCGCGTTGCGGGTGGCGCGCTGATCGGCGGCGGCACCGGTGCGCTGATCGGTGGTCTGGCTTCGAATTCGGTCGGCGGCGCGGTCGCCGGCGGCCTCATCGGCGCGGCGGCGGGCGGCATCATTGCCGACGCGACCCGTCCGGGCCGCTGCTACTACCACGATCGTTACGGCAATCGCCGCTACGTGCGCTGCCGCTAAGCGCTACGGCGTTTTGACGGACGAAAAGGCCGCCTTCGGGCGGCCTTTTTGCATTTCCGGGACGGGAATTCGGCTTTTGCACCCCCGGCGCCGAACCCCTATATGTGCGCGGCAAGGAGCCAATTTCCATGACCGACGCCAATTCCGCGGCCGATCCGGCCGGCAAGATCCCCGTCACCGTGCTTACCGGCTATCTCGGCGCCGGCAAGACCACGTTGCTCAACCGCATCCTGACCGAGCCGCACGGCCAGAAGTTCGCCGTCATCGTCAACGAATTCGGCGAAATCGGCATCGACAACGATCTCGTGGTGGATGCCGACGAGGAAGTGTTCGAGATGAACAATGGCTGCATCTGCTGCACGGTGCGCGGCGATCTCGTGCGCATCATCGACGGCCTGATGCGCCGCAAGGGCAAGTTCGACGCCATCATCGTCGAGACCACGGGGCTCGCCGATCCGGCGCCGGTCGCGCAGACCTTCTTCATGGACGAGAATGTCGGCGCCAAGACCAAGCTCGACGCCGTCGTCACGGTCGCCGACGCCAAGTGGCTCAAGGACCGCCTCAAGGACGCGCCGGAAGCCAAGAACCAGATCGCCTTCGCCGACGTCATCGTGCTCAACAAGACCGATCTCGTGACGCCCGCCGAGCTCGACGAGGTCGAGGCGCGAATCAGCGGCATCAATCCTTACGCCACCATGCACCGCACCGAACGCGCGCAGGTCGCCATCAAGGACGTGCTCGGCCGCAACGCCTTTGATCTCGACCGCATTCTCGAAATCGAGCCGGAATTCCTGACGGCGGACGACCACGACCACGATCATCATCACGACCATGGCCACGATCACGGCCATCATCACCATCACGGCCTCAAGCACTATCACGACGAGGAAATGCAATCGATTTCCATGTCGTCGGAGAAGCCGCTCAACCCGGACAAGTTCTTCCCGTGGATCCAGGAACTGGTGCAGACCGAGGGCAAGGACATCCTGCGCTGCAAGGGCATCCTGTCGTTCAAGGACGACGACGAGCGCTTCGTGTTCCAGGGCGTGCACATGATCCTGGACGGCGACCACCAGCGCAAATGGAAGGACGGCGAGGCGCGCATCAGCCGCGCCGTGTTCATCGGCCGCCATCTGCCGGAAGAGAAAATCCGCAAGGGCTTCGAGAGCTGCGTGGCTTAGGTCGTTCAGTATGACCGACGCAACCTCCACCATGTTCACGCTCGCGGATCGCGCGCGTATCGTTCCCGAAGCCGAAGGCTCGACTATCGTCGGCGTGCACTTCCTGCGCCAGACGCCGGTCTTCGTCCTCGGCGAAGAGGCGCTGCTGTTCGCGCCGGCTGAAAAGCGCACGCGCGTCGCCGTCCATGACGGCGGCATTCTCGCCAGCGCCGCCGAGCCGTCGCGCATCGTCACCGGCGGCGATGACGGAAAATTGGTCGCGACCGATCGCGACGGCAACGTCGAAACCCTCGCCACCGATGAGCGCAAGCGCTGGATCGATCAGGTCGCGCTCGGTCCCGATGGCGCCGTGGCGTGGTCCACCGGCAAGATCGCGCGTGTCAAAACCGGCAAGGGCGATGTGCGCGAATTCCAGGCGGCCTCCACGGTCGGTGGGCTCGCATTTTTCCCGAAAGGCTTCCGCCTGGCGGTTGCGCATTACAATGGCGTGTCGCTGTGGTTTCCCAATGCGGCGGGCGCCAAGCCCGAAGTGCTGGAATGGAAGGGCTCGCATCTCGGCGCCTCGGTGAGTCCGGACGGCCGCTTCCTCATCACCCAGATGCAGGAGCCAACCTTGCACGGCTGGCGTCTCGCCGATGCCAAGCACATGCGCATGTCCGGCTATTCGGCGCGCGTGCGGTCGATCTCGTGGTCGCATGATGGCGGCCTGCTGGCGACCTCCGGCTCCGAACAGCTCATCCTCTGGCCGTTCGACGGCAAGGATGGTCCGATGGGCAAGCAGCCGACCATGTATGCGCCGTCGCCGTCGCGCTGCACGCGTGTCGCCTGTCATCCCAAGCAGCCGGTCTGCGCCGCCGGTTTCGCCGATGGCACGGTGCTGATGGTGCGTCTCGAGGACGGCGCGCTCATTCTCGCGCGCGAGGCCGATGGTCAAAGCGTCAGCGCGCTGGCCTGGAGCGCCGAGGGCCAGGTGCTCGCTTTCGGCACCGAGCAGGGCGATGCACGGGTGCTGACGCTCTAAAAGAACTTGCCCCGGACGCGATGCCCGTAGCCCGGATGGAGCGCAGCGCAATCCGGGAATCGACAGTTACTAGGTCCCCGGATTTCGCTGCGCTCCATCCGGGCTACAAAAAAAGGCGGCCCGCAGGCCGCCTTTTTTATTTCATTGCTTCACCAGCACGTTCCTGAACTGCCACGGGTCGGACGTGTCGATGTCCTCCGGGAACAGTCCCGGCCGGCCGGCGAGCGGCGTCCATTCGGTGTAGTAGCCCTTCACCGGCCCGAGATAGGGCAGCTGGATTTCCAGAATGCGGTGGAAGTCGATTTCGTCGGCTTCGACGATGCCCTCTTTCGGATTTTCCAGCGCCCACACCATGCCGGCGACGATGCAGGACGTCACCTGCAGCGCCGTGGCGTTCTGATACGGCGCCAGTGCGCGCGTCTCCTCGATCGAGAGCTGCGAGCCGTACCAGTAGGCGTTCTTGCCGTGGCCGTAGAGCAGCACGCCGAGCTCGTCGATGCCGTCAACGATCTCGTCTTCTTCGAGGATGTGATGCTTCTCCTGCATCTTGCCCGAGCCGAACATCTCGTGCAGCGACACCACGGCATCGTCGGCCGGGTGATAGGCGTAGTGGCAGGTCGGCCGGTACGTCACCTTGCCGGAGGCATCGCGCGCGGTGAAGTAATCCGCGATCGAGATCGACTCGTTGTGCGTGACCAGAAAGCCGTATTGCGCGCCGCGCGTCGGGCACCAGGTGCGCACCCGCGTGTTGGCGCCGGGCTGCATCAAATAGATCGCCGCGCCGCAGCCGGTGTCGTGCGTATGCGCGTTCGCCGGCATCCACTTTTCATGCGTGCCCCAGCCGAGTTCGGCCGGCTGCATGCCTTCCGACAGGAAGCCTTCCACCGACCAGGTGTTGACGAACACTTCGGCTTCCTTCGGCGTCTTGCAGCGCTGCGTGTCGCGCTCGGCGATGTGAATGCCCTTGATGCCGGCCTGGCGCATCAGGTCGGCCCATTCGCCCTTGGTCTTGGGCTCGGGCACGTTGAGCTTGAGGTCGGCGGCGACATTGAGCAGCGCCTGCTTGACGAAGAACGACACCATGCCGGGGTTGGCGCCGCAGCACGATACGGCCGTGGTCGAGCCCGGCTTGCGCGCGCGCTTGGCGGCGAGCGTCGTTTCACGCAGCGCGTAGTTCGAGCGCGCTTCCGGACCTTTCGACGAATCGAAATAGAAGCCGAGCCACGGCTCGTTGACGGTGTCGATATAGAGCGCACCGATCTCGTTGCAGAACTCCATGATGTCCACCGAGCCGGTGTCGACCGACAGGTTGACGCAGAAGCCCTGGCCACCCCCGGCGGTGAGCAGGGGCTTGAGCACCTCGCGGTAATTGTCGCGGGTCAGGCCCTGCTGGATGAAGCGCACGCCATGCTTTTCGCACAGCGCCTTGCGGCCTTCGTCCTTGGGGTCGAGCACGACCATGCGCGACTTGTCGAACTTGAAATGCCGCTCGAGCATCGGCAGCGTGCCTTTGCCGATCGAGCCGAAGCCGACCATGACAATCGGTCCGGTGATGGTGGCGTAAACGGGCCAATCGGTCATTTCTAAATTCCTCCAGATAATCAGGTCGTGATAGCCGCCCTGTGTGACAAACGGAAGGGACGCCCCGCGGTCGGCGGAGCGTCCCAAGGTCAGGCCGTGAACGGCCTTCTTCTGCGGTTACGCGGCGCGGCGGCGCGTCGCACCGCGAAGACGGTGCGCGCGGGCATCCTGCGCCACGAGGTCGTGCAGGTCCGGCGTCGGCGCCATGCGGCCGGTCGGCGCGATCATGCCGCGCGCGCCGTCGAGCGCGCCCGCGGTGAGTTCGCGGCCGAGCAGGCGGTGACGCTCGAATGGCCCCGGCATCCACAGCGCGCCGGTCTTCTCGCCGGAGAAGCCGAAGCGCTCGTAGTATTCCGGGTCGCCGACCAGCACGATGGCGTCATGGCCGAGCTTGCGCGCCATCTGGATCGCGCGGCGCACCAGCGCGCCGCCGAGGCCCTTGCCGCGGCAGTCGTCCGCCACCGCGACCGGCCCAAGCAGCAGAGCGCGCTTGCCATTGCCGACGCAAACGTCCCACAGCCGTGCGGTGCCGATCACGCGGCGGCCTTCCGCGGCGATGAAGGACAGGCCTTCGGCCGGCAGACGGTCTTCGCGCAGGCGTTCGGATGACTTGCGGTAGCGGGTTTCGCCGAAGGCTTTGTCGAGCAGCGCCTCGCGCGCGTCGAAGTCGGCGAACCGTTCGTGGCGGATCTGGATCATGGTCGCACTCCTTCCCCGCTCTCAGGCGCGCGAACACGCGCGCAAGGAGCGCCGTCAGTTCAAGTGTTCAGGAAAGGGGGAGGCGGCGAACCGCCTCCCTTAACTATCAGATCGCGGAGCGATCAGATGTGAATCGTCTTCAACGGCGGGAAACCGTTGAACGCCACCGCCGAGTAGGTCGACGTGTAGGCGCCGGTGCCCTCGATCAGCAGCTTGTCGCCGATCTCCAGGCTGACCGGGAGCGGGTAGGGCTGCTTCTCGTACAGCACGTCGGCCGAGTCGCACGTCGGGCCGGCGAGCACGCACGGAGCCATCGCATCGGCGTCGCGCGTCGACTTGATCGCATAGCGGATCGACTCGTCCATCGTCTCGGCGAGGCCGCCGAACTTGCCGATGTCCAGGTAGACCCAGCGCACGTCGTCTTCCTCGCTCTTCTTGGAGACGAGGACGACTTCGGTCTCGATCATGCCGGCATTGCCGACCATGCCGCGGCCCGGCTCGATGATCGTCTCCGGGATGCGGTTGCCGAAGTGCTTCCGCAGCGCCTTGAAGATCGCATTGCCGTAGGTGCGAACCGTCGGCACGTTCTTCAGGTACTTGGTCGGGAAGCCGCCGCCCAGGTTGACCATCGACAGGTTGATGCCGCGCTCGCCGCACTCCTTGAACACCGCCGCCGCCTGCGCGAGGGCACGGTCCCAGGCATGCTGGTTGCGCTGCTGCGAACCGACATGGAACGAGATGCCGTAGGGCTCGAGGCCCGCCTTGAAGGCGTGCTCGAGGACGTCCACGGCCATCGCCGGCTCGCAACCGAACTTGCGCGACAGCGGCCATTCGGCGCCGGCGCCGTCGCACAGGATGCGGCAGAACACCTTCGCGCCGGGGGCAGCCCGGGCAACCTTGTCGGCCTCGGCCTGGCAGTCGATCGCGAAGAGGCGGATGCCGAGCGCGTAGGCGCGCGCGACGTCGCGTTCCTTCTTGATCGTGTTGCCGAACGAGATGCGGTCGGGCGAGGCGCCGGCCGCGAGCGCCATCTCGATCTCCTGGACCGAGGCGGTGTCGAAGCAGGAGCCCATGGAGGCGAGCAGGGACAGCACCTCCGGCGCCGGGTTCGCCTTCACGGCGTAGAACACGCGCGTGTCCGGCAACGCCTTGGCGAAGGCGGTGTAGTTGTCCTTGACCACGTCGAGGTCGACGACCAGGACGGGGCCTTCGTCGATGCCGCGCTCGCGGCGGTCGCGCAGAAACTCACGGATGCGCTCGGTCATTGGCGCAAACTCCCAGCTCAAGGGGGCGGCTTCCGCCGCCCGGATGATGCGTTTGGGAGCCTTCGAGCAGGTGCGCTTTGGGGACGCAGCCGTGCCGCAGGCTCTTAACCGCTAGGTGCTGCCGTGAGATTGGTGGGGGATCCCCGCCGCACTGTTGGCAAAGATGGACAAGCCTCGTCGGTAACCCGTCGCCGGCGGTGGAAGGCCAGCAGAGACCAAAGAAGCCCGCTCCGTCGTTGCTTTAAGTCGCGTCCCCTGCGGAGAGCAGAGTGCGCCGGTTTCGCCTCCGGCTGCCAATCAGAAAACTTGAAGCTACTTACTTCTCCCGTGGGAGAAGCTCGCTTGCCTCAGGCGGCTGGCCGGCCTCTTGTCCGGCTACCTACCGATTGACACACGACCACAGGCACGTGCGAAATTGGGCAAGAGTGGAAATAACACCTTTCGCCCCGGTTGCAAGAGAATTTCTTCGCGGCGCGACAAATCATCCTTAACTTTTGTCGGATGTGTCGCTGCTTCGCCGCAGCCGGGCTTGTCGCCGCCTCGCGCGACGCGTCAGCCGCGCTTCATGCACAGCGGCGCGAGCCGCGTCTTGGCTGAGCGCGCCTCAGGCGCGCTTGGTAAAAGGCTCGATCCGGTTACCGAAGCGCACGAACTGCGCCATCACGACGAGGCCGATGAGCACGAAGGCGACGTCGAGGATGCGCTGGCCGGTGGTGCCGAGATCGAACAGGGTGGCGAGCGCCCAGGAGCCGGCGAAGGCCGCGCCGAACACTTCGGCGCCGATCAGGATCGCCGCCGAGGTGACGGTCAACACGTTGAGCCAGTTGATACGGCGGCCAGTAGCCATCTCAGTCTCCTGTTAAGCGGGCGCAATCTCTCCGAAATGGCCTCGCCGATCAAGCCCGCCGGCCGGGCCGGAGGCGGCGATTGATCTGCCTCATGGGCGGATTGGCACTGACCGGCCATGGTGTCACCATGTCAGGCCCATCGAGCAAAGCCCCGTTTGTCAGCCGTTTGCGGCCTTTTTTGGTGGCCTGGCCTCTTATCGGCCTTGCCGCCGGCCTCGCGGCTCGCTTTGCCGGCCACGACGGTCTGGCGGCCATGGTCTGGGTTGCGGCCAGCGGCCCGGTCCTGGCGGTGCTGCTCGCCGAGATCGTCGCCGGGCTGCGGCGCGGCGACTTCGGCCTCGATATCGTCGCGGCGCTGTCGATGTCGGCGGCGATCGTCATCGGCGAGCACCTCGCCGCCGCCATCGTCGCCTTGATGTATGCTGGCGGCCAGTATCTGGAGAGCTTCGCCGAGCGCCGCGCCCAGCACGAGATGACTGCGCTGCTCGCCCGGGTGCCGCGCAGCGCCATGCTCCATGCGGACGGCGGGCTGGTGGAGGTCCCGGTCGAGCGCGTCGAGCCCGGCGACCGGCTGCTGATTCGCCGCGGCGATGTGGTGCCCGTCGACGGCCAGGTGGCCGGCGGCGTCGCCGTGCTCGACCAGTCGGCGCTGACCGGCGAAGCGCTGCCGGTCAGATTCATGACCGGAGGGCAGGTTCTCAGCGGCTCGACCAATGCCGGCGACGCCTTCAATCTGATGGCCAGCCGCAGCGCTGCCGATTCGACCTATGCCGGCGTCGTCCGCCTCGCCGAGGAGGCGCAGCGTTCGCGCGCGCCGATGGCGCGTCTGGCCGACCGCTACGCCATGGTGTTCCTCGGCGTGACCGTCCTGTTGGCCGGTCTGACCGGCTGGCTGACCGCCGACCCGGTTCGGGTGGTCGCGGTGCTGGTGGTGGCGACGCCCTGTCCGCTGATCCTCGCCGTGCCGGTGGCGCTGATGGCCGGCATTTCGCGTGCCGCCCGCAGCGGTATTCTCATCAAGAGCGGTAAGGCGCTGGAGATGCTGGCGCGGGTGCGGGCGCTGGTGATCGACAAGACCGGCACGCTGACAGCCGGCACGGCGCACATCGTCGATACCCGGGTCGCGCCCGGCCTCTCGCCATCCGAACTGCTGCGCATCGCCGCCTCGCTCGACCAAGCCTCCAAGCACATCATCGCCGAGACTCTGGTCGCGGCGGCGCGGGCGCAAGGGCTGGCGCTGTCGGTTCCGACCACGATCGAGGACACGCCCGGCGCCGGCCTCACCGGCCGGGTCGAGGGCCATCTCGTGTCGGTGGGCGGCTTCCAATATGTCGCGGACCGCGTTGGCGACGCCGAGCTGCGCAAGCTCAGCCACAGCCGGCCGCCCGGTGCGGTCGGCGTCGCCGTCGCCATCGACGGCAGGGCGGCCGGCGTAATCGTGCTCGCCGACATGGTGCGCGAAGGAACCGAAGACCTGCTGCGCCGGCTGCGCGACGAAGGCATTGAACGCATCGTGCTTGCCACCGGCGACCGCATGGATGTCGCGCGCTTCGTCAGCACCGGGCTCGGCCTTGACGCCGTGCGCGCCGACCTGACGCCGGATCAGAAAGTCCTCGTGGTGCTGTCGGAGCGCAAGAATGGCCCGGTGATGATGATCGGCGACGGCGTCAATGATGCGCCGGCGCTGGCCGCGGCCGATCTCGGCGTCGCCATGGGCGCGCGCGGCGCCGCCGCGAGTTCCGAAGCGGCCGATGTCGTGTTGTTGGTCGATCGCCTCGACCGCATCCTGCCGGCGATGGGAATTGCCCGACGCTCCCGGACCATCGCTCTGCAGAGCGTCGTCGCCGGCATGGGGCTGTCGATCGCCGCGATGCTCGCGGCCGCCGCCGGTCATCTCCAGCCGGTCGAGGGCGCGTTGCTGCAGGAAGTGATCGACATCGCCGTCATCTTCAACGCGCTGCGTGCATTGCGAGGCTGAGTTCCGCGGCCCGTCATGGTTTTGCGGCGGAACAGGAACGCGTCCGCGCGTCATGCATTAACAGGCACAACCGGGCGCGCCGGCTTCACAACCGTTTTGAAGGAGGACCCCGATGGGCCTGTTCAGCAAAGACATCAAGACCATGGACGATTTGTTCGTCCACACCCTCAAGGACATCTATTACGCCGAGCACCAGATTCTGAAGGCGCTGCCCGACATGATCGAGAAAGCGACGGACAGCGGCCTCAAGCAGGGTCTGCAGTCCCATCTCGGCGAAACCAAGAACCATGTCGCCCGCCTCGAGCAGGTGTTCAAGATGCATGGCGTGAAGGCCGAGGGCGTGGATTGCCCGGCCATCGACGGCATCATCGAGGAGACCAACGAGATCGCCGGCGAAGTCGAAGACAAGAAGGTGCTCGACGCCGCGCTCATCGCCGCCGCTCAGGCCGTCGAGCACTATGAGATGACGCGCTACGGCACCCTGATTGCCTGGGCCAAGCAGCTCGGCCGCGCTGATTGTGCCAGTGTGCTGGAGCAAACGCTCAAGGAAGAGAAGGCGGCCGATATGAAGCTGACCGGCCTCGCCGAGCGCGGCATCAACGCCAAAGCCGCGTAAGTTGGCCGCGTCACTGACGTTGGTGGCGTAGCGACCGACGACGTGCTGCCCCCGTCACGCGGAGCAGCTAGAGATCGCCCGGTTAGGCAGGACACCGCGGCGATCCGGAAAGGCCCCGGCCCACAAGGCGCGGGGCCTTTCTGTATCGGCGTCTCCGGGGCAGGCTTTAGTTTGTGCCCCGCATGCCCTAAATCAGGGGCATGACAAACACCGCGCAGAACCCCTTGCTCGCCGACTGGACCGAAGCCTTTGGCCTGCCGTCCTTCAATGACCTCAAGCCGGAGCATTTCCGCCCCGCTTTCGACGCCGCGCTGGCGCGCCACCGCGCCGAGATCGACGCCATCGCCGCCGACAAGACCGCGCCCACATTCGCCAACACCATCGAGGCGCTGGAGAAAAGCGGCCGCGATCTCGACAAGGTCGCCAATGTCTTCTTCATCAAGGCCGGCGCCGATACCGGCGACGAAATCGAGGCCATCGAGCGCGATATCTCGCCGCTGCTGGCCCGCCATTCCAGCGCGCTCTATCTGAACGCGCCGCTCTATGCCCGCATTGCCGACATCTACGGCCGCCGCGACAGCTACGGCTTAAATGACGAACAGGCGCGTCTGCTGGACCGCACCCACGCGCGCTTCGTCCGCGCCGGCGGCGCGCTGCCCAAGGACAAGCAGGACCGCCTCGCCGCCATCAATGAGCGGCTCGCCTCGCTCGGCACCCAGTTCGGCCAGAACGTGCTCGCCGACGAAAAATCATGGGCGCTGATCCTGGAGGAGGGCGATCTGGCCGGCCTGCCGGACTTTGCCAAGGCGGCGGCCGGCGCCGCGGCAGCCGATCGCGGCCATCCCGGCAAATACGCCATCACGCTGTTGCGCTCGTCCTGCGAAGGCTTCCTGCAGTTCTCCTCGCGCCGGGACTTGCGTGAGAAGGTGTTCGACGCCTGGATCAAGCGCGGCGAGAACGGCGGCGCGACCGACAACCGCGCCATCATCGCCGAGATGGTGAAGCTGCGCGACGAGCGCGCCCGGCTGCTCGGCTTTGCCTCCTTCGCCGACTACCGCCTCGAAGACACCATGGCCAAGACGCCCGAAGCGGCGCGCGAACTGCTCAACGAGGTCTGGGGTAGAGCCCGCGCCAAGGCCGGCCGCGAGCGCGACGCGCTGCAGGAGATGATCGCCGCCGAGGGCGGCAACTTCGCGCTGGCGCCACATGACTGGCGCTATTACGCCGAGAAATTGCGCAAGGCGAAATACGATCTCGATGAATCCGAGATCAAGCCGTACTTTCAGCTCGACAAGATGATCGAGGCGGCGTTCGAAACCGCGACGCGGCTGTTCGGCGTCACCTTCAAGCCCGTGACCGTGCCGCTCTATCATCCCGACGCTCGCGCCTGGGACGTCAGCGACGCCTCGGGCCAGCATGTCGGCCTGTTCATCGGCGATTACTTCGCGCGGCCGTCCAAGCATTCCGGCGCCTGGATGACGTCGCTGCGCGATCAGCAGCGCCTGACCGGCGATACACGCCCGGTCATTCTCAATGTCTGCAATTTCTCGAAGCCGGCGGCGGGCGAGCCGGCGTTGCTGTCGTTCGACGACGCGCGCACTCTTTTTCATGAGTTTGGGCACGGCCTGCACGGCCTGTTGTCGAACGTGACCTATCCGACTTTGTCCGGCACCGCGGTGGCGCGCGACTTCGTCGAACTGCCGTCGCAGCTTTACGAGCACTGGCTCGAAGTGCCGGCGATCCTGGAGAAATATGCGCGTCACGCCAAGACCGGCGCGCCGATGCCCAAGGCGCTGCTCGACAAGGTGCTGGCGACGCGCACCTTCAATCAGGGCTTCGCCACGGTCGAATACACCTCCTGCGCGCTGGTCGATCTCGACATCCATGACAAGGGCGTCGCCGACAAGCTCGACGTCACGCAGTTCGAGAAGGATCGTCTCGCGGCGCTGCAAATGCCGGCCGAGATCGTGATGCGGCACCGCCTGCCGCACTTCCAGCATCTGTTCTCCGGCGATGGCTACGCCGCCGGCTATTACTCGTACATGTGGTCGGAAGTGCTCGACGCCGACGCCTTCGAGGCCTTCGCGGAAACCGGCAATGCCTTCGATGCCGCCACGGCGAAGCGGCTGCACGACTTCATCTACTCGGCTGGCAATCTGCGCGACCCCGCCGAAGCCTACAAAGCCTTCCGCGGCAAGCTGCCTTCGGTCGATGCGCTGCTCAAGAAGCGGGGGCTGGATGAGGCGGCTTAACTCTGTGACGTGAGGCGCTTGCGCTTCACCTCTCCCATGGGGAGAGGTCGACCGCCGCAGGCGGTCGGGTGAGGGGGTACTGCGTTACGAGACACACTTGCCCCCTCACCCCAACCCTCTCCCCCAAGGGGAGAGGGAGCTAGGCTGAATGCGCGGCATGTCATCAATTTCCATGGACAAGAAAATGAACCTCCACACCGCCGGGCATCGCCGTGGCGTCGTCGCCGCGCCGCATCACGCTGCCGCCGAAGACGGCCGCGCCATTCTCGCCGAGGGTGGCAATGCCATCGAAGCGATGATCGCCATGGCGGCGTCGATCGCCGCCGTCTATCCGCACATGAACCACATTGGCGGTGACGGCTTCTGGCTGATCCGCGAACCCAATGGCCGCGTGCGCGCGCTGATGGGCGCCGGCCGTGCCGGCTCGAAGGCCACCATCCGCTTTTATCGCGATGCCGGCCATCGCGAGATGCCGACGCGCGGCCCGCGCGCCGCGCTCACCGTGCCGGGTGCCATCGCCGGCTGGGCGCTGGCGATGCAGGCGGCGAAGCAGCATGGTGGCCGCATGCCGCTCGATCTCCTGCTGGCGCCGGCGATCAAGCATGCCCGCGATGGCTACAAGGTGACGCGCAGCCAGGCCGCGCTCACGCGCGACAAGTTCACCGAGCTGGAAAAGTCGCCGGGCTTCCCGCAGACCTTCCTGATCGACGGCAAGGCGCCGGACGAAGGCGTGCTCATGAAGCAGCCGGCTTTCGCCGCGACGCTCGATCACCTCGCCCATGCCGGCCTTGCCGATTTCTATCGCGGCGATATCGGCCGCGAGATCGCCGCCGATCTGGAGCGCATCGGTTCGCCGGTGACGCGGGAGGATCTCGTCCAATACGAAGCCTGGGTCGCCGATCCGCTCAGCGTCGCTGTCAACGCCGGCACGCTCTACAACGCGCCGCCGCCGACGCAGGGGCTCGCCTCGCTCATCATTCTCGCGCTGTTCGACCGTCTGCGCGTCACCGAGGGCGAGAGCTTCGATCATATCCACGGCCTCATCGAAGCGACCAAGCGCGCCTTCATCGTGCGCGACCGCGTCGTCACGGATCCCGATCGCATTGACGGTTCGCTGTCGCGTTTCTTCGATGCGTCGTTCCTCGATGGTGAGGCGGCGAAGATCGACATGAAGAAAGCCGCGCCGTGGCCCGACCGTAGCGCGCGCGGCGACACCATCTGGATGGGTGCGGCGGATGCCTCCGGTCTCGTCGTCTCCTATATCCAGTCGATCTACTGGGAGTTCGGCTCCGGCTGCGTGCTGCCGCGCACGGGCGCGCTGATGCAGAACCGCGGCGCCAGCTTCTCGCTGAACGAGAAGGCGCTCAACGCGCTGGCGCCGGGCCGCCGTCCGTTCCACACGCTCAACCCCGCGCTCGCCGTGCTCAAGGACGGCCGCGTCCTGGCCTATGGCACCATGGGTGGCGAAGGCCAGCCGCAGACGCAGAGCGCGCTGTTCACACGCTATGTCACCTATAAGCAGCCGCTCGAGCAGGCGCTGGACGCGCCGCGCTGGCTGCTCGGCCGCACCTGGGGCTCGTCGCACATGAATTTGCGGCTGGAGAAGCGGTTCGACGAGAACCTCATCGACCGCCTGATGTCGGCGCGCCACGATGTCGAGGTGCTCGACGCTGATTACTCCGACACGATGGGCCATGCTGGCGCCGTGGTGCTGCATGCAAATGGCACGCTCGAAGGCGGCCACGACCCGCGCGCCGATGGCGGCGCGGCAGGGGTATAGAGCCATCACGATCACGGGCAGTTGCTACCGTCCGGCCGTAACCTCGCCAGTAACGGTGAGGTATTTTTGCGGGGTGTTCGAATTCGACTGTACGATTATGTTTTTGCTGAATGTCCCTGGGGCCGCTGCATTATGGGTCGCTCTGATGGTTCCTTTGTCGCCCTTTTTGATCGGCGTCTTGGTATAAGAGTCCACGATCAGGCAACCGCAATTCGACGTGACATTGCCAATGATGAGGGGCGCCTCGCCTACATTCGCAAATACAAATTCGGTCGTTGTCGGCTTGCCTTGTCGGATCTTGCCGAAATTGTGTGTTTCCGCATTGAATTTGAGCACAGGCAGCGGCCCTTTGCCGGCCGTCTGCGCGACGGCGGGTGCGGCGAAAACTGAAGCGGCGAAAGCGACTGAAACGACAAGCTGCGCGTAGCGCATGGTAGTCCCCCTTGATGGTGGGCGCATTTTTGAACGGGTCGGATGAACTATTTCTGAATGCTGATAGCCCGGTCATGGGCGGCGAGCCATGCTGCTGCACGCGAACGGCACGCTCGAAGGCGGCCACGACCCGCGCGCCGATGGCGGCGCGGCGGGCGTGCGAGGCTTTCGGGGGCCTCGTAGGGTGGGCTAAGGCGCGAAGCGCCGAGCCACCAGCCGGCGCTGATGGTGGGCTTCGCTGCGCTCAGCCCACCCTACACAACTTCGAAGCTGCAACAATTTCCATTCGACCCCGCGAAATCCGGGTCGGCCTCGGCTTCGTTCCCGGGTTGCGCTTCGCTCCACCCGGTCTACGGGCTCGTCATTCCAGGCTCGCTCACTTCGTTCGCGTCCCGGGATGACGGCCGCATCAACGTTCTACAATCACGTTCTAGTATTCATTCCGCCGTCCGCTATGTCAGCCGCATGGCCTACGACCATCCGCATCCGCCCGATCACGCGCATTCGCACAGCCACGGTATCGGCGGGCATCATCACACGCCGACCGATTTCGGCCGCACCTTCGCGATCACCACCGCCCTCAACGTCGTGCTGGTCGTCGCGCAATTCGGCTTCGGCCTGTGGGCCAATTCGCTGGCGCTGATCGCCGACGCCGGCCACAACCTCAGCGACGTCATGGGCCTGGTGCTGGCCTGGGTCGCCTTCGCTATCGCGCGCTGGCGGCCGTCCAGCGGCTACACCTATCAAATGGGCGCGGCCTCGATCCTGGCGGCGCTTGCCAACGCCCTGCTGCTGATCGTCGCCGTCGCGGTCATCGGCTACGAGGCCATCGAGCGCCTTGCCGATCCGCAGCCGGTGGCCAGCGGCACGGTGATGCTGCTCGCCGCGCTTGGCGTCGCCGTCAACGGCGTCTCGGCCTGGATGCTGAGCCACGGCAGCAAGTCCGACCTCAACATGCACGGCGCCTTCCTGCACATGATGGCGGACGCCGCGGTATCGGTCGCGGTCATCGCCGCCGGCCTCGGCATCTGGCTGACCGGCTGGCTGTGGCTCGACCCGGCGGTCAGTCTGCTGATCTCGGTCGTCATCCTCGTCGGCACCTGGCGGCTGCTCCGCGACTCGCTGCGGCTGGCGCTCAACGCCGCGCCGCGCGAGATCGACCCCGGTGTCGTGCGGGGTTACCTCGAAGGTCTGCCGGAGGTCTCAAGCGTGCACGACCTGCACATCTGGGCCATGAGCACGACCGAGAACGCGCTGACCGCGCATCTTGTCACGCCGGCCGGCCATCCGGGCGACGCCTTCCTGCACCGGCTCGCGGAGGAATTGCAGCACCGCTTCAAGATCGGCCACACCACGGTTCAGATCGAGGTCGAGGATAGCGGCGCCTGCGCCTCGGCCTGTCACGCGGAAATGCGCCATTAGTCCTGTTCCGCGCAGCCGCCCCGTTTCCGCCGCAGACTGTGCTAATGGTGGCGCCTATTCGGGCTGAAACCGCCCTCGAACAGGAACCTCATGACCGGCTCCCGCTTTCTTGCTGCCTTGGCCGCCGTTTACGGCTTGTTGATTGCCGCCGAGCCGGCGCGGGCCCATCCCCATGTCTGGGTGACGATGCAGTCCGAACTGGTCTACGCCGCCGACGGCACCATCACCGGCATCCGCCACGCCTGGGCCTTTGACGACATGTTCTCCGCCTTCGCCACGCAGGGCTATGAGAGCAAGGTGAAGGGTGAGTTCACCCGCGAGGAGCTCGCGCCGCTCGCGCAGGTCAATGTCGAGTCGCTGAAGGAATATGATTACTTCACCTATGTGAAGATCGACGGCAAGAAGGTGAAGCTCAAGGAGCCGGCGCCCGGCTATTACCTCGAATGGAAGGACGCGGTGCTGACCTTGCACTTCACGCTGCCCTTCGAGCATCCGATCAAGACGCGCGAGATGCAGGTCGAGGTTTACGATCCGTCGATCTTCGTCGACTTCTCCTTCGCCAAGCAAAACCCGGCGAAGCTGGTCGCCGCGCCCGCGGGCTGCAAGCTCGACGTCGCGCTGCCGCGTGAAATGACCTTCGCCGAAGGCAAGGCGCTGAGCCAGATCCCGGCCGACCAGCCCAATGTGGCGATGGCCATCGGCGCGGAATTTGCCAACAAGATACTCGTGCACTGTCCTTGAATTCTGTCTGAATCGATCGCGGGGCGGCGATCCGGGGAAATCTTTCCATGTCATGGTTCGCGCGGCGCTCCGCCTTCACGCAATCGCTTCTGATTGTCGTCATCGTTCTCGCTATTGCCGGCCTGATCGATGCGGCTTCGGCCGCGCCGTTCGGCGCTTCGGCGTCCGGCGCATCGTCGCCGGTCGATGGCTTTACCGGCTGGATATTGATGAAGCAGGCCGAGTTCTATCGCATGCTGTCCGGCGCGATCCGCGCCGCCAAGGCCGACGGCACGGCGGCCTTCGGGCTGATGGGCATCTCGTTTGCGTATGGCGTGTTCCACGCCGCCGGCCCCGGCCACGGCAAGGCGGTGATTTCATCCTATCTCGTCGCCAACAACGAAACCTGGAAGCGCGGCATCGCGTTGTCCTTCATCTCGGCGGTGCTGCAGGCGGTGACGGCTGTTCTCATTGTCGGCATCGCGGCGGTGCTGCTCGGCGCGACGTCGAAAGTCATGGGCGACACCGTGCGTGTCATCGAGATCGTGAGCTATGGACTGATCGTGCTGATCGGCCTGCGGCTGGTCTGGGTCAAGGGCCGCGCCTTCCTGAAGCTGCTGGTGCCGCAGGCGCAGCCACAACTGGCTCATGCTCACGCGCATGGTCATGGTCACGTGCACACGGAGGCTTGTGCGCACGGTCATCACCATCATGGCCCGCACAGCCATCACGATCACCACCACCACGCGCATGCCCATGATCATGCCCATGATCACGACCATGACGAAGGCCACGCCTGGGGTCATGCCCATGCGCCGGAGCCGAGCGAACTGACCGGCAAGCACTGGCTGCGCCGCGGCCTTGCCGCCGTCGTCGCCGTGGGCCTGCGGCCGTGTTCTGGCGCCATCATCGTGCTCGTCTTCGCGCTGGCGCAGGGCATTTTCTGGATCGGCATCGCCTCGACCTTCGTCATGGGCATCGGCACCGCCATCACCGTCTCGGCCATTGCCATGCTGGCGGTCGCGGCGCGCGGCCTCGCCGGCAAGATCGCCGCCACCAAGGCCGGCGGCGGCATGCTGCTGCTGCGCGGCATCGAAACCGCCGCCGCTTTCGCCATCGTCGCCTTCGGCGTGCTGCTGCTCACCGGCTACATGGTGAGCGAGCGCATGATCGGGGTTTGAGCTCCGCGCAAAATTGAGGCTACCATCGCCGAACAAGAATGGCGGGCCGCGCGCTTCGCCATTACCTAGGCGGTGAAGGAGCGCATCATGCCGGGCGACTTTCTCAAATCGATTGGCGTCGACCATCCCATCGTGCTCGGGCCGATGGCCGGCGGGGCGGGGTCCCCGGCGCTGGTCGCGGCGGTGTCGAATGCCGGCGGTCTCGGCTCGTTCGGCGCGGCTTATCTCTCGCCGCAGCAGATTCTTGATACGGCGAAGGACATCCGCGCGCTGACGGGTAAGCCCATTGCGCTCAATCTGTTCGCCGGTGGCTACGAGCCGGATCGCGTCGTCGATGCGGCGCCGATGCTGGCGGTGGTGGCGAAGGCGCATGAGCGGCTCGGCCTTTCGCCGCCGGTGCTGCCGCCCAATCCGCCATCGCCGTTCGACGAGCAGCTCGCCGCGGTGATCGAAGCCAAGCCGGCGCTGTTCTCTTTCACCTTCGGCATTCCCTCGGCCGATGCGATGGCGCGGCTGCGCAAGGCGGGCATCCCGACCTGCGGCACCGCGACGACCCTGGAGGAGGGCAAGGCGCTCGCCGATGCCGGCGTCGATGCCATCGTCGCACAGGGCGAGGAGGCCGGCGCGCATCGCGGCACGTTTCTGCGCCCGGTCGAAGAGTCGATGGTGCCGACGATTCATCTCACCCGCGCCATCGCCGCCGCGACGAAGCTTCCGGTGTTCGCCTCCGGCGGCCTGATGGACGGCGCCGACGTGAAGCGCGCCTTCGACGCCGGCGCGCAGGCGGCGCAGTTCGGCACTGCGTTTCTGCTGTGCCCGGAAAGCGGCATTCCCGAGCCGTACCGTGCCGCGCTGCGCAAGCGCGAGGACACCACTGTCATCACGCGCGTCTATTCCGGTCGCGCGGCCCGCGGCCTGCGCAATCTGTTCATCGATGCATGCGACGGCGTGCCGGTGCTGCCGTTCCGCCAGCAGAACGACCTCACGCGGCCGATGCGCACCGAATCCGGCAAGAAGGGTTTGCCGGATTACATCTCGCTGTGGGCGGGTCGCGGCGTCACGCGGGCGCGCGAAATGCCGGCGGCCGAGCTGGTGCGCGCACTAGTGATGGAAATCGGCGGGCGTTAGCTCGATCGGCTTGCCATGCGGCGTGCGATCGCAGGCATGCTCCCAGGCATGGCGATAGTCGTGCTGCATATCGCGAGAGGCGACGCCTTTCTCGGCGACCAGCCGCTCCAGCGCGGCGAGCCAGTGCATGTAATAGGTCTCGCCGGTGTCGGGATCGCCCGCCGCCTGCGCGCGCCTGATCTCGTCGGACAAAGTCGCCGCCCATTCCGGCCAGGTGAACACGCCGCGTTCGTGCAGCGCCAGCGCCATGGCGAAAGCCTGCGCCTGCCACGGCTCCTTGAACACCGGGCCGTCGTCGTCCTGCGGCACGCCCGGCACTTCGCGGGCGGCGGCCAATGCTCCGGCGCGGTCCATCAAGCTTTCTCCAGATACGGCTCGAAAGCCTCGATCGACACTTTCAGCGTCGGGTCGGCATCGTCGCCCCACAGGTCGCGGGCGTCGAACACCACGGTATAAAGCCACTGCGGATGATCGCCCTTGAAGTGCGCGTTGGTGTCCGGGAAAACATGGCAGCCATTGATGCGCTCGACCACGCCGGTGTGGCCGCGCACGTAACGCGGCAGACGGGTGTGGGTGAGCGGGTTGATGTTCTTCGTTCGCACCTTGTCGCCCGGCTTGAAGATGGCCGGACCTTGCGGCTGCCGGTCGAAATTGGCGCGCGTCTCGCAGCGCTTGACGTCGTCGAGCGTGAATTTGCCGCGCAGCAGCGGCGGGCTCTGGTGCAGCGAATGGCCGGCTTCGAGTTCGTCGGCGCCGACCATGTTGCGTTCGACCAGTTGGTTCTCGACGGCGAGGAACCATTTCTTGTAATAGGAACTGGCGAGATAGACCTCGGGCGGCAGCGACTCGCGGGCAAAGCGCTGCGAGTCGATATTGAGGCCGCCATTGGCGCCCATGGCCCGCACCATCGCCATGACGCGCGCTTCCCATTCGTGATGGAAGGTCGGCTCGTTGGCCTCCGGCTCGACCTTGCCGAAGCCGTCCATGCCGCCCATGTCATGAACCCCGTTCATGACAAAACATCCATGTCGTGAACGCCGTTCATGACTTCAGCTCCGCCGGCTTCCTCGCCAATCCGGTGCCGATCATGGAATCGCGGGTGACGAGTTCGGCGAGTTTGTCTTCGCTCCAGCCATCGGTGCCTTCGGGCCGCATCGGCAGTACCAGGAAGCGGGTTTCCGCGGTCGAGTCCCAGACGCGGATTTCAATGTCCTTCGGCAGGCTGACGCCGAAATCGGCGAGCACGCCGCGCGGGTCCTTCACCGCGCGCGAGCGGTAGGGCGAGGCCTTGTACCAGACCGGCGGCAGACCGAGCATTTCCCACGGATAGCAGGAGCACAGCGTGCAGACGACCATGTTGTGGCGCTGCGGCGTGTTCTCGACCGCGATCAGGTGATCGCCGGTGCGGCTGACATGGCCCAGCGTGTTGATCGCCTTAGTCGCGTCGTCGAGCAGCGCCTGCTTGAAGGCCGGGTCGCTCCAGGCCTTGGCGATGACGCGCGCGCCGTTGCGCGGGCCGATCTTGGTCTCGTACATCTCGACGATGGCGTCGAGCGCCTTGGGATCGACGTAGCCCTTCTCGGTCAGGATCGTCTCCAGCGCGCGCACGCGCAACTGGGTCTCCGACAGTTCGGAATGTTCGTGATCGTGGTCGTGATGATGGTGGTGGTCGTGATCGTGTGCCATGGCCGCACTCTAACGCGGCTGTGGCCGGCGCGAAAGCTACTCCCACACGCCTTCGTGCAGTTCCGCCGCCTCGTCCTCGAGCAGCGGGCCGATGACCTCGACCTTGCGCTGGCCGGCTGCGAACACGGTGCGGCAGGGCAGGGACAAGGTCGGATTCTCGGGATGGTTGCCGGTGATGGTCTTGAGCCGCTCTTCCGAGAGCCCGTAGACGACGCGGCCGATGCCGGCCCAATAGATGGCGCCCGCGCACATCGCGCAGGGCTCGGCCGAGGAATAGATGGTGCAATCGGCGAGTTCTTCCGGCTCGAAGGTCTTGCAGGCCATGGTGGCGAGCAGGCGCTCGGCGTGGCCGGTCATGTCGCCGTCGGGCAGGTAGCCGTTTTCGACCTCGAGCAGCACCTCGCCGTCGGCATCGGCCAGCACGGCGCCGAAGGGGTGATTGCCATTCTCCATGGCGCGGTCGGCGACATCGAAAGCGAGCCGCAACAGATCTTCATCGTTCGTGGACATGCAATGCGCTTTCAACGGGATCCCGGGGTCGCGCCGCGCGGCGCCGGCTGCTATGACAGCATAGCATCATGAACCGGATCGCGGACACAATCGACAGCATCTCGGCGTTTATCGGCCGCGGTGTTGCATGGCTGGCACTGGCCATCGTGCTGCTGCAATTCGCCCTCGTGGTGGCGCGCTACCTGTTCGGCATTGGCTCGATCTGGGTAACCGAAAGCGTCGTTTACGGCCATGCCGCGCTGTTCCTGCTCGCCTCGGCCTGGACCTTGCGCAGCGGCGGCCATGTGCGCGTCGACATATTCTATGCCGAGGCTTCGCCGCGCGCGCGCGCCTGGATCGATTTGCTCGGTACGCTGTTGCTGCTGATGCCGTTCGCGCTGGCGCTTCTGTGGCTGTCGCTGCCCTTTGCGGCGCGGTCGTGGGCCATCCTCGAGCGCTCGCCGGAATCGAGCGGCCTGCCGCTGGTCTTCGTGCTGAAGTCGCTCATGCCCGTCTTCGCGCTGATGCTGGCGCTGCAAGGCATCGCACAGGCGATCCGCAGCGTCACGGTGCTGCGTTCCGGGGAGCCGCATGTCGCTTCCTGAACTCTTCTCCGTTCTGCTCGTCGTCGCCGCGGTCGCCGCGCTGCTGGTCGGTTATCCGGTGGCGCTGACGCTCGCGGGCGTGTCGTTCGCCTTCGCGGTCTTGGGCGACGCACTCGGCTTCATGAATATCGCCATTCTCGGCGCGCTGCCGCAGCGCATCTACGGCGTCATGACCAATGACGTGCTGCTGGCGCTGCCGATGTTCATCTTCATGGGCGTGATGCTGGAGCAATCGCGCATCGCCGAGGAGTTGCTCGAGCGTGTCGGCCGGCTGTTCGGCCCGCTGCGCGGCGGACTCGCTTATGCCGTGGTGCTGGTCGGCGCGCTGCTCGCCGCCTCAACGGGCCTTGTCGGCGCCACCGCGGTGACGATGGGCCTCATCATGCTGCCATCGATGCTGCGGCACGGCTACGATCCCCGGCTTGCCTCCGGCACGGTCGCGGCGTCGGCGACCCTGGCGCAGATCGTGCCGCCATCGACGGTGCTGATCCTGCTCGGCGACCAGATCAACATCGCCTTCCAGTCGGCGCAGCTCGCCAAGGGCTCGTTCGCGCCGGACGTCGTCTCGGTCGGCGATCTGTTCGCCGGCGCGCTGGGGCCAAGCCTGCTGCTGGTCGCGCTCTATCTTGCCTACATCGCCGTTGTCGCCTGGCTGAAGCCGGCGAGCGCGCCGGCCGCGCCAGCCGGTGAGGCGCCGAAGAGCAGTCTTCTCGAGGTTCTGCTGGCGCCGGTGGTGCTCATCGTCGCGGTGCTCGGCTCCATCCTGTTCGGCATCGCGACGCCGACCGAAGCCGCATCGGTCGGCGCCGTCGGCTCGATCCTGCTGGCGTGGCGGCGCGCGCCGCTTGGGCCGATGCTGCGGCCGGTGGCCGAGAAGACGGCGCAGATCACCGCCATGATTTTCCTCATCCTCATCGGCGCCACCTTGTTCAGCCTGGTGTTCCGCGCGCTCGGCGGCGATGACATGGTGTCGCGCGCGCTTACCGATCTGCCGGGCGGGGCAAACGGCGCGGTGCTGATCGTGATGCTCGCGGTGTTCCTGCTCGGCTTCGTCATGGACGCCTTCGAGATCATTTTCGTCGTCATCCCGATCGTCGCGCCGGCGCTCTTGAAGCTGCCCGGCGTCGATCCGATCTGGCTCGGCATCATGATCGCGGTGAATTTGCAGACCTCGTACATGCACCCGCCGCTCGGGCCGACCTTGTTCTTCCTGCGCGGTGTTGCGCCGCCGGAGATCACGACGCGGCACATCTATGTCGGCATCCTCCCGTTCGTCGCGATCCAGCTTTTCGCGCTGGTGGTGCTGTGGTTCTGGCCGGCCCTTGCCACCGCGCTGCCGCACGCGTTTTATCGATGAAATCGTCATGGCCGGGCATAGCCCGGCGAAGACGGGCGTGGACGCCCTCTTGTCCCGGCCATCCATGTCTTGGAAACTGGAAAGAAAGACGTGGATGCCCGGCACAAGGCCGGGCATGACGGAGGAAAGCCGAGGGTCCTATGAAGGCATCTGAACTGTTCGATTTGAAGGGCCGCGTCGCTTTAGTCACCGGCGCGTCGTCGGGCCTCGGCCAGCAATTCGCCCGCGCGCTCGCCGATAACGGCGCGGCGGTGGCGCTGGTGGCGCGGCGCGCCGAACGGCTCGAGGCCTTCAAGGCGGAACTGGAGCAATCCGGCGCGCGCGCCATCGCCATCGAGGCCGACGTCACCGATGCCGCCGCGATGAAAGCGGCGTTCGACGCCGCCGAGAAAGCATTCGGACCCGTCACCATCCTCGTGAATAATGCCGGTGTCGCGCAGAAGCCGCTGCGTGCCATCGAAGTCGATGCCGATGAATGGCGCCGCGTGCTGTCGGTCGATCTCGACGCCGTGTTCTACTGGGCGCAGGAAGGCGCCCGCCGCATGATCGCCGCCGGCAAACAGGGCTCAATCGTCAACATCGCCTCCGTGCTCGGTTTCGGCGTCGCCAAGGGCACGGCAGCCTATGCGGTGGCCAAGGCCGCGGTGGTGCAGGCGACGCAGGCGCTGGCCATCGAACTCGCCTTCAAGGGCGTGCGCGTCAACGCCATCGCGCCGGGCTGGTTCGTGACCGAGATCAATGACACCTACCTCAATAGCGAGGCAGGTAACGCCATGAAGCGCGACATTCCGATGGGCCGCTTCGGCGAGAAGGGCGACCTCGACGGCGCGCTCTTGCTGCTGGCGTCGGACGCCGGACGTTACATGACCGGCGCCACCCTCGTCGTCGATGGCGGGCAGGTGGTGCAGCTTAAAGGATAAAGAGGAAGAAAAATGGACTTCAATCTCTCCCCCGAACATGAAGAGCTGCGCCTCAAGGTCCGCGCCTTCATCGCGCAGGACGTGCTGCCGCTGGAGAAGGATCCGGCGAATTTCGCCGAGCACGAGAACATTCCGCATGAACGGCTGGAGCCGGTGCGCGAGAAGGCGCGCAAGCTCGGCCTGTGGGCGCCGCAGTCGCCGAAAGAGTACGGCGGCATGGAATTGCCGATGGTCGCCTGGGCCGCGATCTACGAGGAAGCGGCGCGCTCGCTGTTCGGCCCGCTCGCCTTGAACTGCATGGCGCCGGATGACGGCAACATGAACATGCTGCGTCTCGTCGGCACGCAGGCTCAGAAGGATAAATGGCTGGCGCCCATCGTCGCCGGCAAGGTGCGCTCGGCCTTCGCCATGACCGAACCGGCGCCGGGCGGCGGCTCCGACCCGACCATGATCCGCACCCGCGCCGAGAAGAAGGGCGGCAAATATGTCGTGCATGGCCGCAAGTGGTTCATCACCGGGGCCGATGGCGCGTCGCATTTCATCCTGATGGCGCGCACGTCGGACGATGCGCGCAAGGGCCTCACGGCGTTTCTCTATCACAAGGATCAACCGGGCTGGCGCATCACGCGCCGCATCGGGATCATGGGCCCGGAAGAACACGGCGGCCATTGCGAACTGGAATTCGACGGCCTGGAAATTCCCGAAGAGAATGTGCTGCTCGGTGAAGGCGAAGGCCTGCGGCTGATGCAGGTGCGGCTCGGCCCGGCGCGGCTGACGCATTGCATGCGCTGGACCGGCTGGGCCAAGCGCTGCCTCGAGATCGCACAGGAATACATCGCGAACCGCGAAGGCTTCGGCATCAAGCTCGCCGATCGCGAAAGCGTGCAGATCAAGCTCGGCGAGGTCGCGCAGCAGATCCAGATCGCGCGGCTGCTGACCATGCATGCGGCCTGGATGCTCGATCAGGGCGGCCGCGCGCGCAAGGAGGTGTCGATGGCCAAGGTGCATGTCGCCAATGCGCTGCATCAGGCCGCCGATGTCGCGATCCAGCTGCAGGGCGCGCGCGGCTATTCCAAGGACACCATCGTCGAGTGGATCTATCGCTACGCGCGTTCGGCAAAGCTGGTCGATGGCGCCTCCGAAGTGCACATGATGGTGCTGGCCAAATTCATGCAGAAGGAAGGCCAGGACTTCTGGCAATGGGGCCCGGGCGAGGGCCGTCGCAACGCGCGGTAGGCGGCGGACGAACCCGCGCGCGGACCTGTGAATTCGGCTAGAATAGATAATTGCCGAATCATGGGGCCCCTGGATGTCCGTCGTGCCCGTGCAGCCCGGCCTGTCCTACGCCGCGACCGGCACGCGCCCGGAGCCGACGGTCGTTGCCGGTAATGGCGGTGGCGGCGTGGCATCGACTGTGGCGGCTTCCGCCGCTGGAGCCCAGGCGCCGCCGCTCGATCCCTTGATGGCGGCGCTGTCGCAGGCGCTCAGCGCCGCGGCCGCGCGGCAGGATGGGCTGGCGCCGCTGTTCGCCAATCTCACAGCGCTGGTCGGCCGCAGCGATTTCCCCGATGGGGTGCGCAACGCGGCCCAGTCGCTGCTCAATCTCCAGCTCCCCAGCACGGCGATCGAAGGCGGCACTTTGCGCCAGGCCATCGCCCGCTCCGGCCTGTTCGTCGAAGCGGTGCAGGCCAGCGGCCTGACGCCCGCCGCCAATATCAAATCCGCGCTCCAGGATCTGCGCACCGTGCTGCAGGGGCTTGTCGATGCGGTGCCGGTTGCCGGTAAGCCGGCGGCGACCCCGATGGCGACACCGCCGGGCGCCGCGGGCGCGGTGCCGGCGCAAGCGGCCGTCGTGGCGGAATCGAGCGTCCGCCAGGTGGCGATGGCGATGCTGTCGGAGACCGAAACCATGCTGGCGCCGCCCTCGGCTGCGGCCGCCGCGGCCGTACGTATGGGCAGCGCGCCGGCTGTCTCGGACAATCTTCAGGCGTTGCTGGCGCAGCCCAATCTGCCCGATGCCGTGCGCAATGCCGCGCAGGCCTTGCTCGGTCTGCGCACCGCCGCCGCGCTGCAATTGTCGAATGGTTCGTCGGCGCTGCCGCTCGGCGTGCTGCTGCCGGATGCGGCCATGGCCGACGCCGCGGTCAGGATGGCGATGCAGAACCTGCGCGATGCGCTGAAGGGATTTCTCGGCGTCGATGGCGCGCCGCCGGAGGCGCGCACGACTCCCTTGCCGCCGCCGTTCCGCGGTGCGTTGCCGGTGGCGCAACCGCCGATGCAGGCGACCATCGCGGGCGCCGGTCTGCGCGAAGCGGCGACGACGCTGCTCGCGCAAACCGACGCGGCGATCGCGCGACACGTGATGCTGCAGATCGCGTCCTTGCCGGCGTCGCAGCAGCCGTCGCATCCGCCGGACGATCATTCGGTGCGGCTGGTGTTCGACATTCCGCTGGCGACGCCGCAAGGCACCATCGTCGTGCAGGTTCAGGTCGAGCGCGACGCGCCGCAGCATGAAGCGCAGGCGCCGGTGCTGAGCATACGCTTCGCCGTCGATATGGAGCCGATCGGTCCGGTGCGTGCGCGCGTGGCGCATATCGGCGGCAAGACCAGCGTGACCATGGTCGCGGAGAAGCCGGCGAGCGCCGCCGCCTTGCAGCAGGATATCGGCTCGCTCAGGGCGGCGCTGGCGCAAGCCAGGCTCGAGCCGGGCGAGCTGCATTGCCTCAGCCACGATCAGACCAGGGTCACGGCGCCGCAAGGCCAGTTCGTGAACCGCGCGTCATGAGCGGCCAGCCCCCGTACAAGCCGCCGCTCGCGGTGGCGCTGGAATACGATCACGAAACGACGCCGCGCGTCACCGCGGTCGGCCAGGGCGACGCCGCCGAACGCATGCAAGAGATCGCGCGCCAGCACGGCGTGCCGCTCGTTGAAAATCCGCAACTCGCCGCGGCCTTGTCGAGACTGCCGCTCGATCAGGAAATTCCCGAGCAGCTTTATCGCGCCGTCGCCGAGGTGCTGTCCTATATCCTGCGCACCTCGGGAAAACTGGGGGCGGGCAAATGATCGCGGCAATCTCCGCTCATTCCCGCGAAAGCGGGAATCCAGAAAGCCAGAACTGGGTCCCCGCTTTCGCGGGGACGAGCGGGTTGGTCATTTGCACTCGACGTTGACGTCGACGCGGCGGTTGGCCGTTTCGATCTTGTTGTCGGGCGTCCACACCGCGAGATTGCGCTCGCCCCAGGCCACTTCCTTGACCTCGACGCCCGGCAAGGCCGAGCGCAGGCCGTTGGCGACGATCTGCGCGCGCTCGCGCGACACCGCCAGGTTGACCTGGTCGCTGCCGAGCGTGTCGGCATAACCGGCCACGGTCACGACGCAGCTCTTGCGCTCGCCGATGAATTTCTTGAGGTCGGTGGCCAGCTTTTGCGTCTGCGTATTGGCGTTGGCGGAGCGGTCGAAGCGCACGCTCAGGCCGGCCGGCGCCGCCGCAGCGGCGGTCGCGGCCGCCTGCGGCACGTAAACGACGATCAACTCGCGCTCGGCCGGCGCTTTCGCGGCCTCCACCTGCGCGGTGTCCTTGGCGACGGTCGAGGACGGCATGTTCAGCGCGGCGAGGGCCGCCTTCTGCGCCTCGGTCGTCACCTTGATGCTGTCGACCGACAGCGCGATGCGCTGCAGCGCCTGTTCCTGCGCCGTCGTCGCGGTCTTGAGTTCGCCGACCCCGCCGGACGCCGCCTTGATGTCGGCGAGGGCCTTGTCGGTGCCGTCGATCTTGGCGGTGAGGGCGGCCAGCGATTTGTTGGTCGCGTCGAGCTTGGCCGAAAGCCCGGCGAGGGCGATGTCGGGCCCGCTGCCCGCGGACGCTTTGCCGAGATCGGCGATCGCCGCGTTGGTGCGGTCCACCTTGGCGTTGAGCGCCTCGATCTGCGTCAGGAATTTCGTGCGCTCGGCCGCGGTCGAATTCCACATCACGAAGGCGGTGCCCGCCACCGCTATGACCGCCCCCAGAACGGCCGACGTGCCCGCCGCCAGTGCTTCCCCAGCCATCGCAAATCCCCCTCTTGTGAGCCACCCTTTTGCAAAAGCTTATACGTCTATGCCTATCGCGCAATGACACAGGTTCTTGACACCGCAGCGTCGACGCGTCGCGGTCATCCATCGCGCGCATGAGCCTCAAATCACATTGGCCGCCCGGAAAACTGCGCCGTTGCCGCAGCGGCTGAAATTTCCTTTTAGAGCCGCACCAGAAAACGAAATTGACCCGCAAGTTCCGGGGGATAGGCTGTTCCAACCGCCTTTGCCTGGCGCATCAAGTGCCTATATGAATGTCGTGCGAAGCCGGTATCGTATTCGAAGCCAAGAACGGCGTGGGCCGGAAGGCCCGGCGGGAGGCTAATTTATGACGCTCCGACCGGTCAGCCTCGACGATAAATACGACCTGAACCAGAGCCACGTTCTGGTCACCGGCTATCAGGCCCTGATCCGCGCCATCCTGATGCAGAAGGAGCGCGACCGCCGCGCCGGGCTGAACACCGGCGGTTTCCTGACCGGCTATCGCGGCTCGCCGCTCGGCGGCCTCGACCAGCAGTTCATGCGCGCCGGCAAGCATCTCGCCGGCGCCGACGTTCAGTTCCAGCCCGGCCTCAACGAGGAACTCGCCGCCACCGCGCTGTGGGGGACCCAGCAGGCCGAACTGCGCGGCGAGGGCAAGTTCGATGGCGTCTTCGGCCTCTGGTATGGCAAGGGCCCCGGCGTCGATCGCTCCGGCGACGTCTTCCGCCACGCCAATCTCGCCGGCTCGTCGCAGCATGGTGGCGTGCTCGCCCTGATGGGCGACGACCACACCGCCGAATCCTCGACCACGGCGCACCAGTCCGAATTCCATTTCGTCGACGTCATGATCCCGATCCTGAACCCGGCCGGCGTTCAGGAGATCGTCGATTACGCCCAGCTCGGCTGGGCGATGTCGCGCTACACCGGCTGCTGGACCGCGCTCAAGTGCATGCACGACACGGTCGAGTCGACCGGCGTTATCGACGGCAGCCTCGAGCGCCTGAACATCGTGACGCCGACCGATTTCGCGATGCCGGAAGGCGGCCTCAACATCCGCCTCGTCGATACCATCCTCGGCCAGGAAGCGCGCCTGCACGATTACAAGCGCGACGCCATGCTCGCCTTCGTGCGCGCCAACAAGATCAACAAGATGATCACGACCGGCGGCCGGACGCCGAAGATCGGCATCATCTCCACCGGCAAATCCTATCTCGATGTCCGCCAGGCCTTCGACGAACTCGGCATCGACGAGATCAAGTGCAACGACCTCGGCATTCGCCTGTTCAAGATCGGCTGCCCGTGGCCGATCCCGCGCGAGGAGCTGGTCGAGTTCGCGCGCGGCCTCGATCTCATTATCGTCGTCGAGGAAAAGCGCTCGCTCATCGAAGTGCAGGTGCGCGAAGAACTCTACGGCATGCCCAACCTGCCGGTCTGCATCGGCAAGAAGGACGAGAACGGCAACTGGCTGTTCCCGGTCAAGGGCGCGCTCGATCCCAACGACATCGCCATCTGCATCGGCGAGCGTGTGCTCAAGCATATCGGCGCCAATGACGAAATCGCCGCGCATGTGGCGCGGCTCAAGGGTGCGCAGCGCGCGCTGGCGGAAACCGGCGACGTCGCCCTGCGCGTTCCTTATTTCTGCTCGGGCTGCCCGCACAACACCTCGACCCGCGTGCCGGAAGGCGCGCGCGCCTATGCCGGCATCGGCTGCCACTTCATGGCGCAGTGGATGGACCGCAAGACGCTCGGCTTCACGCAGATGGGCGGCGAGGGCGTCAACTGGATCGGCGAAGCGCCGTTCTCCAAGCGCGATCACGTCTTCCAGAATCTCGGCGACGGCACCTACAATCACTCCGGCTATCTCGCCATCCGCGCCGCGATCGCCTCCGGCGTGACGATGACCTACAAAATTCTCTACAACGACGCGGTGGCGATGACCGGCGGCCAGCACCACGAGGGTGGGCTGACCGTGCCGCAGATCGCCGCGCAGGTGGCGGCCGAAGGCGCCAAGCGCGTTGTCGTGGTGTCCGACGAGCCGTGGAAATATCCGAAGGATACCGACTGGCCGAAGGGCCTGACGCTGCATCACCGCGACGAACTCGACATGCTGCAGCGGCAGCTTGCCGAGGTGCCGGGCGTCACCGTGCTGATTTACGACCAGACCTGCGCCGCCGAGAAGCGCCGCCGCCGCAAGCGCGGCACGTTCCCGGACCCGGACAAGCGTGTCGTCATCAACGACCTCGTCTGCGAGGGCTGCGGCGATTGCGGCGTCAAGTCGAATTGCGTTTCCGTGCAGCCGCTGGCCACCGAATGGGGCCGCAAGCGCACCATCGACCAGTCGAGCTGCAACAAGGACTTCTCCTGCGTGAAGGGCTTCTGCCCGTCCTTCGTGACGGTGCATGGCGCCAAGCCGAAGAAGGCCGACGCGATCGCGGAGCCGGCGGACTGGGCGGCGCTGCCGTCGCCGAGCGTGCCTTTGATTAATCACCCCTATGGCATCATCGTCACCGGCGTTGGCGGCACCGGCATCGTCACTGTCGGCGCCATTATCGGCATGGCGGCGCATCTGGAAGGCAAGGGCGTCGGCATCATCGACATGGCCGGCCTCGCGCAGAAGGGCGGCGCGGTCTACAGCCACATCCGTATCGCCAATAACCCGGACGATATCCACGCCATCCGCGTTTCCGCGGCCGGCGCCGATCTCGTGCTCGGCGGCGACATCGTCGTCGTCGGCAACAAGAAAGTGCTGAGCGCGGTCAAGACCGGCAACACCCGGATGATCGTGAACACCGCCGAATTCCTGCCCGGCGACTTCACCCGCAATGCCGACTTCTCGCTGCCGACCGAACGTCTCAGGCGCGCCGTCGTCTCGGCGGCCGGCCGCGACAACAGCCACTTCATCGATGCCTCGCGGCTCGCCACGGCGCTGCTCGGCAATTCGATCGGCGCCAACATGTTCATGCTCGGCTACGCCTATCAGAACGGCGCGCTGCCGCTGTCGCCCGAGGCGATCGAGAAGGCGATCGAGATGAACGGCGAAGCCGTGAAGATGAACATCCAGGCGTTTCGCTATGGCCGTCGCGCGGCTGTCGATCCGGCGGCGCTCGAGAAGCTCATCACGCCGGCCCCGGCCGAAGACAACGACTCGCTCAAGCTGTCGCAGAGCTTTGGTGAGACGGTGGAGCGTCGTGTCGCCTTCCTCACCGCCTATCAGAGTGCGCGCTATGCCCGCCGCTATCGTGCGGCGGTGGACAAGATCGTCGCCGTCGAAGCCGAAAAGGCGCCGGGCCAGAGCGCGCTGTCGGAAGCGGTCGCGCGCTACCTGTTCAAGCTCATGGCCTACAAGGACGAGTACGAAGTCGCGCGGCTCTACACCGACACCGGCTTCATCGAGCGCGTGAAGGGCCAATTCGCGCCGGGCGATTTGCGCTTCGAATTCCATCTCGCACCGCCGATGCTGGCCAAGCACGATCCTTCGACCGGCGAGCCGAAGAAGATGACGTTCGGGCCGTGGATGCTGAAGGCCTTCGGCGTGCTGGCGAAGTTCAAGTTCCTGCGCGGCACCCCACTCGACGTCTTCGGCTATACGGATGAACGCCGTACCGAGCGCAAGCTGATCGCCGAATATCTGGCCAAGCTCGAAACGCTGGCCGCCGATCTGACGCCGGCCAATTATCCGGCTGCGGTCGCGATCGCTTCGATCCCGGAGAAGATCCGCGGCTACGGCCCGGTCAAGGCGCGACATCTGAAGATTGCGCAGGCGGAAGAGCAGGGGCTGTGGGAGCAATTCCGTTCCGGCGCCACCGCTTTCCTCAAGGCCGCCGAGTAATTGGTCGCCGAGTCGTCTGCCGCTGAGTAGCGTTGTCGCGGGTGCCTGTCCCAGGGCCCCCGGCGCTTGGTAGCCGCGCCGATCGGGGCCATACTCCTTTTCACGCAACCGAAGGCCCGCGCTCAAGGACATCGCTTCGTGATTTCAGCCGATCATCTGCGACGCATTGCGTTCTGGTCGCATGAGCTGCCCGAACAGGAGTTCGAGCGTGCGCGCCGCGGCATTGTCGAAAAGTCGTACGCCAAGGGCGCCTATGTCTTTCACCGCGGCGACCGCTTTGACGCCTGGACCGGCGTCTCGGAAGGGCTCCTGAAGATTGCCGCCGTCTCGCGCTCCGGCAAGGCGGTGACGCTTGCCGGCATGCGCACCGGCGGATGGTTTGGCGAAGGCACCGTGCTCAAGAACGAACTGCGTCAGTACGATCTGGTGGCGCTGCGCGACAGCCGGCTGGCGCTGATGGAGCGCGCGACCTTCACGTGGCTGGTCGAGAACAGCGTCGGCTTCAATCGCTTCCTCGTGCGCCAGCTCAACGAGCGCCTCGGCCAGTTCATCGCCTTCGTCGAATACGACCGCAGTCTGGATGCAACGGCGCGGCTGGCGCGCAGCATTGCCTGGCTGTTCAATCCGGTTCTGTATCACGAGCCGGCCGCGCATCTGGAAATCTCGCAGGAAGAAGCCGGCCTGCTGTCCGGCCTGTCGCGGCAGATGGCGAACAAAGGGCTGCAGACCCTCGAGAAGAAGGGCCTGCTGCGCATCGAGCATGGCGGCATCACCGTGCTGGATGCGGAACGGTTGGCGCGCTACGGCGCCTGAAAAATCCGGATTGGTGCGAAAGGGATTGTGCGGCGCGACATAAAAGTCGGAATCCCTGTGCACCTAGCCAACAAGGACCCGTCTTGTCTGTCAAGCGGCGTGTTCTCCGCACCGGTGTTTCGCTTCACACTGCACTGCAAATAGACGAGTCGAACTGGAAGACTTCGCAAGGCAGCGGAACGGGTTAGCGCCCGGGCCTCAGCCGGTTACCGGGTGGCCGATGGCTTGACCGGTGGCAGGCGGGTGTTTTCATATCGACCAGGATAATGGCCGCTGAACAGGCGGCGAGGGGAAATGCGGCCGCGGCGATGAACCATCGCGCGGTTTTTGGGAGGTCCGGCTGTGGTCAATACGGCCGTCGTGCACGACACGTTTCCAAAGCTGCTTGAGCGCAACGCCCGGGATTTTGGGGCGCGGCCGTCCATGCGCCACAAGGACCTCGGCATCTGGCAGAGCTGGACCTGGAGCGAGGTGCGCGACATCGTGCGCGCCTATGCGGTGGGATTGTCGCGGCTGGGCGTGAAGCGCGGCGACACCGTCGCCATTGTCGGCTCCAACCGGCCGAAGCTGTACTGGTCGATTGTGGCGGTTCAAATGCTCGGCGCCGTGCCGGTGCCGGTCTATGCCGACGCGGTCGCCGACGAGCTGGCCTTCGTCCTCAAGCATGCCGATGTGCGCTTTGCCGCCGTCGAGGACCAGGAGCAGGTCGACAAGATCCAGTCGGTCATGGATCGCCTGCCGAACCTCGAATGGCTGGTCTACGACGAGCCGCGCGGCCTGCGCGACTACGACCATGCCCGCTTGCGCTCGATGGAAGACGTGATCGCCGACGGACGCAAGGCGCTGGCCGCCGATGCCAAGCTTGGCGCCTGGCTGGACGGCGAGATCGCCGCGACCAAGGGCTCCGATCCGTCGATCATTCTCTATACGTCGGGCACCACCGGCACCTCCAAGGGCGTGGTGCTGTCGGGCGAGCGCTCGATCGCCGCCGCGACCGACACGGTGAACTTCGACCATCTCGACGAGAACGACGTTGCGCTGGCCTACCTGCCGCTGGCCTGGGTCGGCGACCACTATCTCAACTTCGCGCAGGGCATGGTGGCCGGCTTCTGCATGGCGTGCCCGGAAAACGCCGAGACGGCCATGGCCGACCTGCGCGAGATCGGCCCGACCTTCTACTTCGCGCCGCCGCGCACGCTCGAGGCCTTGCTCACCCGCGTCATGATCCGCATGGAGGACGCGAGTGCGATCAAGCGCAAGCTGTTCCACTATTTCATCGGCGTCGCGCGGCAATATGGCGAGCGCATCCTCAATGGCCAGAGCGTTCCGCTCACCGGCCGCATTCTTTACGGCGTCGGCAACTTGCTGGTCTATGGCCCGCTCAAGAACGTGCTCGGCTTTTCGCGCGTTCGCACCGCCTACACGGCCGGCGAGGCGATCGGGCCGGACCTGTTCGCCTTCTATCGCTCCATCGGCCTGAACCTGAAGCAGCTTTACGGCCAGACCGAAGCCTTCCTGTACGTCACCTGCCAGCCCGACGGCGCCATCTATTCCGATACGGTCGGCCCGGCCGCACCGCATGTCGATATCCGGATCGCCGACAATGGCGAGGTGCTGTTCAAGTCGCCCGGCATGTTCACCGGCTATTTCCGCGACGAGGCCAAGACCGCCGAAGTGCTGACGCCGGACGGTTATGTGAAGACCGGCGATGCCGGCTTCTTCGACGAAAAGACCGGGCAGCTGAAAATCATCGACCGCGCCAAGGATGTCGGCAAGCTCAAGGACGGCACTCTGTTCGCGCCGAAATACATCGAGAACAAGCTCAAGTTCTTCCCCAATATTCGCGAGGCGGTGGCTTACGGCGATGGCCGCGACTTCGTCACGGTGATGCTGAACATCGATCTCACCGCCGTCGGCTCGTGGGCCGAGCGCAACAATGTCGCCTATGCCTCCTACCAGGAGCTCGCCGGCCACCCGCTGGTTTACGACATGCTGGAGAAGAACGTCGCCGAGGTGAACCGTTCGCTCGCCGCCGACAAGATGATGGCCGGGGCGCAGATCAAGCGCTTCCTCATCCTGCACAAGGAGCTCGACGCCGACGATGGCGAACTGACGCGCACCCAGAAGGTCCGCCGGGGCTTCGTCGCCGAGCGCTACGCGCCGCTGATCACCGCGCTCTATGACGGGTCGGACGCCGCCGACATTTCCACCGAGGTCACGTTCGAGGACGGCCGCAAGGGCGTCATCAGCGCCCGCGTGAAGATTCGCGACATGAAGGTCGTGCCCGCCGCGGCGATGGAGAAGGCGGCATGAGAGCGCCCGACGACAAGCCGAAGTCCCGCATCGGCGACGTGCTGCTCGCGGTCGAGGACGTGTCGCTGGCGTTCGGCGGCGTCAAGGCGATCAACGGCGTGTCCTTCGACATCCGCCAGGGCGAGATCCGCGCCATCATCGGCCCGAACGGCGCCGGCAAGACGTCGATGCTCAACGTCATCAACGGCTTCTATCATCCGCAGCAGGGCCGCATCACCTTCAAGGGCAGGACGCGCAGCCGCATGCGGCCCTACGAGGCGGCCTCCGGCGGCATCGCCCGCACCTTCCAGAACGTGGCGCTGTTCCGCGGCATGTCGGCGCTCGACAACATCATGGCCGGCCGCACGCTGAAGATGAACGTCAACTTCTTCTGGCAGCTTTTCCGCCGCGGCCCGGCGATGCGCGAGGAAATCGAACACCGCCGCTTCGTCGAGGAGATCATCGACTTCCTCAAGATCCAGGACATCCGCCGCACACCGGTCGGCCGCCTGCCTTACGGCCTGCAGAAGCGCGTCGAACTCGGCCGCGCGCTGGCGATGGAGCCCGAACTGCTGCTGCTCGACGAGCCGATGGCCGGCATGAACCTCGAAGAGAAGGAGGACATGTCGCGCTACATCCTCGACGTCAACGAATATTACGGCACCACGATCGCGCTGATCGAACACGACATGGGCGTGGTCATGGACCTGTCGGATCGCGTCGTCGTGCTCGACCACGGCGAAAAGATCGCCGATGGCACGCCGGACGAGGTCAAGCGCAATCAGGCGGTGATCGACGCGTATCTCGGCGTGGCGCACTGAGGGCAGACGATGGACCTTCTCTACAAGATCTTCATCGATCCCTTCATGCAGATGGGCGGCGCGCCGGATCTGCTGGTGCAGACCCTGTGGGAAGGTCTCGTGTCCGGCATGCTCTATGCGCTGATCGCGCTGGGCTTCGTGCTGATCTTCAAGGCCTCCGGCGTGTTCAACTTCGCGCAAGGGATCATGGTGGTGTTCGCGGCGCTGACCCTGGTCGGCGTCTACGATCTGCTGCGCAGCGCCGGCGTAACGCCGGGCTGGCTGGCGGCCTATCTCGCGCTCGCCATCGCGCTGGGCGTCATGGGCATTCTCGCCTTCGCGGTCGAGCGCGTGGTGCTGCGGCCGCTGGTCAATCAGCCCGACATTATCCTGTTCATGGCGACCTTCGGTCTTACTTATTTCCTCATCGGCTTCGGCGAGTTCGTGTTCGGCGGCAATCCCAAGCGCATGATCGCCGGCGAACTGAACCTGCCGAGCGGCGCGGTCGAGTTCAAGATGGCCGGCGGCTTTGTCGCCATGCAGAAGATCGACATTGCCGCGGTGCTGATCGTGTCAGTGATGGTCGCCGGGCTGAGCTTCTTCTTCCAGCGCACGCGCATCGGCCGGGCGCTGCGCGCGGTCGCCGACAGCCACAAGGCGGCGCTCTCGGTCGGCATCTCGCTGGAACAGATCTGGGTCGTGGTCTGGTTCGCGGCCGGCATCGTCGCGCTGACGACCGGCATCATGTGGGGCGCGCGCTCCGAGGTGTCCTTCTCGCTGCAGATCATCGCGCTCAAGGCGCTCCCGGTGCTGATCCTCGGCGGCTTCACCTCGATCCCGGGCGCCATCGTCGGCGGCCTCATCATCGGCATCGGCGAGAAGCTCGGCGAATTCTACTGGGGCCCGCTGCTCGGCTCCGGCATCGAAAGCTGGCTGGCTTACTTCATTGCGCTGCTGTTCCTGCTGTTCCGGCCGCAGGGCCTGTTCGGCGAAAAGATCATCGAGAGAATATGAGTGCGCACCTGAACAAAAGTGTCATTCCGGGGCGCGCTGGAAAGCGCGAACCCGGAATCCAGCGCTGGATTCCGGATCGTCGCTTCGCGACGTCCGGAATGACGGGGGGATAGACCATGCTCTACCGCGAGGCAGGCCAGTTCAAGACGAACTACGTCGCCGATCAGGCGGTGTTTCCGATCCGTCAGGATCGCATCGGCATCGCCGTCATTCTGCTCGTGGTCTTTGTCGGCATCCCGCTGTTCGGGTCGGACTTCTTCATCAGCGCGGTCATGGTGCCGCTCCTGGTGTTCTCGCTGGCGGCGATCGGCTTGAACATCCTCACCGGCTACACCGGGCTGCTGTCGCTCGGCACCGGTGGCTTCATGGGCGTTGGCGCCTTCGCCTGCTACAAGCTGACCACGATCTTCCCGGATGTGAACATCATCGTCTGGATTCTGGTGTCGGGCTTCTTCTCCTGCGGCATCGGCATCCTGTTCGGCCTGCCGTCGCTGCGAATCAAGGGCTTCTATCTTGCGGTGGCGACCTTGTCGGCACAGTTCTTCCTCGATTGGGCCTTCGTGCGCATTCCCTGGCTGGTGAACAACAACACCTCCGGCGCCATTGAAGTGCCGTCGCGCTATCTGTTCGGCATGGCGATCACCGGCCCGATGGCGCAGCCGGAAGTGCGCTATCTCGTTGTCTTGTCCATCGTCACGCTGCTGACTTTGATCGCGTCCAATCTGGTGCATGGCCGCATTGGCCGCAGCTGGATGGCGGTGCGCGACATGGATCTTGCCGCCGAACTGATCGGTATCCGGCTTTATCGCACCAAGCTGCTGGCCTTCGCGGTATCGTCCTATTACTGCGGCGTCGCCGGCGCGCTGATGGTGTTCCTGTGGTACGGCAGCGCCGAGCCGGCGGTGTTCGGCATCGACCAGTCGTTCTTTATTTTGTTCATGGTCATCATCGGCGGCCTCGGCAGCCTGGTCGGGTCCTTCTTCGGCGCGGCGCTGATCTACGGCATGCCGATCATTCTCAAGGCGATCGTCGGGCTGGTGGGTCTGCAGATCTCGCCGGCCACCGTCGAGCACCTGACTTTCATGGCGGTCGGCGGCCTCATCATCCTGTTTCTTATTATCGAACCGGCGGGGCTCGCGCGCCTTTGGCAGATCGGCAAGCAGAAGCTGAGGGTCTGGCCATTCCCGTATTGAGAGTGCAGACTGAGAACCAAAATCCCGTCCACGGGCGGGCACGCCATAACAAGCGGCGTGAAACCAGAGGGAGAGAAAGCCCATGCTAGGCTTGAGAAACATCAAGACGACCATGATTGCGGCCGCGCTGGTTGCGGCCACGGCGGCGACGTCGCTGCCTGCCACGGCGCAGGAATCGATCTATGTGCCGCTGTTCACCTACCGCACCGGCCCGTTCTCGGGCTCCGGCATCTATATCGCCGAAGGCATGCGCGATTATCTGGAGATGCTGAACCAGCGCGATGGCGGCATCGGCGGGGTCAAGCTGGCGCTCGAGGAATGCGAGACCGGCTACGACACCAAGAAAGGCCTCGAATGCTACGAGGCGGTGAAAGACAAGAAGCCGGTCGTCATCAATCCGTGGTCGACCGGCATCACGCTGCCGCTGATCCCGCGCGCCGCGGTGGACAAGGTGCCGGTGTTGTCGATGGCCTACGGCCTGTCGGCCGCCGCGATCGGCGAAACCTTCCCGTGGATCTTCAACCCGCCGGCGACCTACTGGGACGGCGCCTCGATGATCCTCAATTACATCGGCGGCAAGGAAGGCGGCATCGATAAGCTGAAGGGCAAGACCATCGGCTACATCTATCTCGACGCCGGTTTCGGCAAGGAGCCGATCCCGCTGCTCGAGCAATTGGCGAAGGACTACGGCTACACGCTGAAGCTCTATCCGGTCGCCGCGACCGAAATGCAGAACCAGTCGTCGCAGTGGCTCAACGTCCGCCGCGACCGCCCGGACTACATGATCATGTATGGCTGGGGCGCGCTGCAGCCGACCGCGGTGAAGGAAGCCGTCAAGATCAACTACCCGATGGACAAGTTCATCTCCATCTGGTGGCCGAGCGAGGATGACGCTGCTGCCGGCGGTCCGCAGAGCAAGGGCTTCAAGGCGCTCAACTGGCATGCCGTGGGTGATAACTTCCCGGCCATCGCCGACATCAAGAAGCACGTCACCGACAAGAACCTGACGCAGACCGACAAGAGCCACATCGGCAAGGTTCTGTACAACCGCGGCATCTATAACTCGATGCTGATCGCCGAAGGTATCCGCAACGCGCAGAAACTGAGCGGCAAGAAGGTGATCACCGGCGAGGACATGCGCCGCGGTCTCGAGACGCTCAACATCGACGCCGCCCGCTACAAGGAAATCGGCCTCGAAGGCTTCGCCGGTCCGGTGAAGCTGAGCTGTGCCGACCACAACGGTCACTTCGCGACCTACATGCAGGAGTGGGACGGCTCGAAGTGGGTCAAGGTGTCCGGCGATCTCAAGGCGAGCATGGACAAGGTCAGCCCGCTCATGAACGCCGCCGCCAAGGAGTACACCGAGAAGGCCGGTAGCTGGCCGAAGCGGACCGAGGCCTGCGACAAGGCGTCGTAACTTTCTAACCCTCCCCCTTGCGGGGAGGGTCGCTCATCGAGCGATAGCGAGATGAGCGGGGTGGGGGTGACTGCGATTAAATCGACCCCCACCCCGGCTCACTTCGTTCGCCGACCCTCCCCACGAGGGGGAGGGTGAAGAGGAACACCCATGTCCATCGCCGAAACCACAGCGCCCGCACCCGCGACGGAGAAGATCCTCTCCGTCAACAACATCGAAGTGATCTACGATCACGTCATTCTGGTGCTCAAGGGCGTGTCGCTCGAAGTGCCGAAGGGCGGCATCGTGGCGCTGCTCGGCGCGAACGGCGCCGGCAAGACCACGACGCTGAAGGCGATTTCCAATCTGCTGCACGCCGAGCGCGGTGACGTCACCAAGGGCTCCATCATTTTCGACGGCGCCGAGGTGCAGGACATGTCGCCCAATGATCTGGTGCGGCGCGGCTGCATCCAGGTCATGGAAGGTCGTCACTGCTTCGGCCATTTGTCGATCGAGGAAAATCTCCTGACCGGCGCCTTTACCCGGCGCGATGGTAGCGCCGCGATCAGGCGCGATATGGAGATGGTCTATTCTTATTTCCCGCGGCTGCGCGAGCGCCGTAATTCGCAGGCCGGCTACACCTCCGGCGGCGAGCAGCAGATGTGCGCGGTCGGCCGCGCGCTGATGTCGCGGCCTAAGATGATCCTGCTGGACGAGCCGTCCATGGGGCTTGCGCCGCAGATCGTCGAGGAGATCTTCGAGATCGTGAAGGACCTCAACGCCAAGGAGGGTGTGTCCTTCCTGCTCGCCGAGCAGAACACCAACATGGCGCTGAAATACGCGACCTATGGCTACATCCTCGAGAACGGCCGCGTCGTCATGGACGGCGACGCCAGATCGCTGACCGAGAATGCCGACGTGAAGGAATTCTACCTGGGCATCTCCGAAGGTCGCCGCAAATCGTTCCGCGAAGGAAAGCATTATCGCCGGCGCAAAAGGTGGCTGGCGTGACACCGGCTCGGGCGGCTAACGTCTCGTCATGGTCGTTCTTGGCGCACTGGTTTTCATCATCGTGGTCGGCGTCGTCTTTGGCCCGCAAATCTGGGTCAAGCATGTCATGAAGAAGCACGCCGTCGATCGCCCGGACTTTCCCGGAACCGGCGGCGAGCTCGCGCGCCATTTGCTCGACGAGGTCAAGCTCGGCCACGTCGGCGTCGAGGCGACCGATGGCGGCGATCATTACGATCCGACGGCGCGCGTCGTGCGTCTGTCCCGTGACAATTTCAACGGCCGTTCGGTAACCGCTGTGGCCGTCGCGGCGCATGAGGTTGGTCACGCCGTTCAGCATGCCAATGAAGATCCGTCTTTCATGCGTCGGCTGGCGATGATCGGCAACCTGGCCTGGGTGGAGCGTGTCGCAATGGGCGTGCTGGTGCTGGCGCCTTTCGTTTTCGCGGTGTTCCATTCGCCCGCGCTGGTTGTCATCAATCTGCTCGCCGGTCTCGCCATCCTCGGCATCGGCGTCGTCGTGCATGTCTTGACCTTGCCGGTCGAGTTCGACGCCAGCTTCGGCAAGGCGCTGCCCGTTCTGGAGCAGGGCGGCTATCTGCAGGAGCAGGACATCCCGGCGGCGCGCAGCGTGTTGCGCGCTGCCGCCTACACCTATGTCGCGGCCGCGCTGGTGACGTTGCTCAACATCTTCCGCTGGCTGCGACGCTGAGGGAGGCCTGATGCCGGACCACTACGACGCTCTCGAAACCCGTGGCGCCGCGCTGCGCGACAGCGAACAGTTCGCAGTCCTGCACGGCATCGTCGCCCATGCGATGAAGGCGCCGGGTTGGGCAAAGCACCTTGCCGGCATCGATCCCAAATCCGTCATCTCGCGCGAGGCGCTGGCGAAACTGCCGGTGCTGCGCAAATCCGATATCGCCGCGCTGCAGAAGGAGTATCCGCCCTTCGGCGGTCTCAACGTCACGCCGCCGGGCAAGGCCAAGCGCCTGTTGATGTCGCCCGGGCCGATCTTCGAACCCGAGGGTTACGGCGAGGATTGGTGGGGCGCGGCGCGCGCCTGCTTCGCCGCCGGCATGCGCGAAGGCGACATCGTGCATAATTCGTTCGCCTATCACCTGACGCCCGGTGGTTTCATTCTGGAGTCCGGCGCGCACAAGCTGGGCTGCGCCGTTATTCCCGGCGGCGTCGGCAATACCGAGCAGCAGCTCGAGGCGATCGCGCATTACAGGCCGTCGGCCTATATCGGCACGCCGGACTTTCTCAAGATCCTGCTCGATGCGGCGCAGAAGGCCGGCAAGGACGCGTCCTCGATCAGGCGCGGCTTGGTGTCCGGCGCGGCGCTGCCGGGTTCGCTGCGGGAGGAATTACGCGCGAGAGGCGTGGCCGTGTTGCAGTGCTATGCTACCGCCGAACTCGGCGTCATCGCCTATGAGACCGAGGCGATGGACGGCATGGTGGTGAACGAGCATGTCATGCTCGAAATCGTCCGGCCGGGCACCGGCGAGCCGGTGCCGGATGGCGAAGTGGGGGAGGTGGTCGTGACCTCCTTCAATCCGGATTATCCGATGATCCGGCTGGCCACCGGCGACCTCTCGGCGATTCATGACCGAGGGTCAGGTTTCGGGCGCACCAATGCCCGCATCAAGGGATGGATGGGCCGCGCCGATCAGACCGCCAAGGTCAAGGGCATGTTCGTGCATCCCAAGCAAATCGCCGAGATCGGCGCGCGGCATTCCGAGTTGAAGCGGCTGCGTCTCGTCGTCGGCCGCGAAGCCGAGCAGGACACCATGACGCTGCTGGCCGAGGTGGCTGGCCTCGATGCCGCGCTCGCGGAAGCCGTCGCGGCGACGCTGCAATCGGTGACCAAGCTGCGCGGCGAAGTGAAACTGGTGTCGCCCGGGTCGCTGCCGAATGACGGCAAGGTGATCGCCGACGAGCGGCCGGTCGGGTAGCTGTCCAATACGTCAACGTCTGCGCGCCGCATCTTGGCGCGGAACGCTGCGCAAATCAGCAATGGCTGACTGGCGAATAAGCAGGCGCATGCTTGCCGCGACATTATTTTATGCTTAAAATAAGCGCCAGACGTGGCGGATCAACCGCCCGCGGAAATCGAGTATGGCCAGTTCTCCCTCGCTCACGCGTCCCCGGTCCGCGCTAACGGCCGTTTTCGATCTTTGTGGTTCGTTGTCGGCGCTTCTGCTCGGCGTCATCGTCGTTCTGGTGACTGCGGACATCGCGACCCGAAGTTTCCATCTCGCCAATCTGGCCTGGGTCAACGAGGTGACGGAGTATCTGTTGACGTTTGCGACCTTCACCGGCGCGCCTTGGGTGTTGCACCATCATGGCCACGTTAACATCGACATCATCGTGACCAGGCTGTCGGCGTCGGCGCAACGCGCCTTGACGCTAACGTGCGATGCGGGCGGTCTGATCATTTCCGCGGTCCTGTTTTACGAGGCGCTTCGCGTGCTGCTCGGCAGCTATGCCGATGGTTCGATGGTGTTCAAGTATCTTGTGTTCCCCGAGTGGTACCTGACGACGCCGATCGTGTTCTGCTTCGCGCTTTGCACGCTTGAGTTCGCGGGACGCTTGCTTGCCAGGCGAGAGGTCTTGTCATGAGCTGGACGCTCGCCGGATTGGGACTCGGCTCGTCCCTGTTCTTGCTGTTTGCGATCGGGCTGCCGGTGACGTTCGCCTTTTTCGGCGTCAACCTGGCGGGGGCCTGGGTGTTTCTCGGCGGCGAAGCGGGGCTGGAACAGCTCGTGCGCAATACCGGGGATTCGGTGAACTCGTTTGCGCTGCTACCGATCCCACTTTTCGTGATGATGGGCGAAATCCTGTTCCATACCGGCGTGGCCTACCGCTCGATCAACGCCATCGATCGTCTCTTGCAGCGCGTGCCGGCGCGGCTCGCGGTCGTATCCCTGGCGGGCGGCACGGTTTTTGCGGCTTTGTCCGGTTCGTCCATCGCCAATACGGCGCTGCTCGGCGGTACGCTGTCTCCGGACATGCTGCGCCGGGGTTACAGCCCGACGCTGTCGTTCGGTCCAGTCATGGCGGTCGGCGGCATCGCCGTGCTCATTCCGCCCTCGGCGCTCGCGGTGATGCTGGGCAGCCTGTCCGGCATCTCGATTTCCAAGCTGTTGATCGGCGGCATCGTGCCGGGCCTGCTGATGAGCTTCGCTTTTCTCGTATACATACTCGTGACCTGCTGGCTATGGCCCGATGTGGCGCCGCGAGAGCGGGTCTATTCCCGCGGTGGTTTTCGCGAGCGTTACTGGCCCTTCATTCGCGACGTGATACCGTTGTCGCTGATCTTCGTCGCGGTTATCGGCAGCATGCTGAGCGGCCTGGCTACGCCGACCGAAGCCTCGGCACTCGGCGCAGTCGCCTCGCTCGTCGCCACCGCTTGCTATGGCGCGCTCACCCTGAACAACTTGAAAACTTCGCTTCTCGAAACCGCCAAAGTGTCGGTCTCCATTCTTTTCATCATCGCCGCCTCGACGACATTTTCGCAGATATTGTCGTTTTCCGGCGTCACGACGGGCGTTACGGAGGTCATTGGCAATCTTCGTCTCAGCCCGGACATGCTGGTGCTGGCGATGTTGGGGTTGCTGTTGCTGCTGGGCTGCGTCATCGATCAGGTGTCGATGATGCTCGTGACCCTGCCGTTCTTCATGCCGCTGGCCGCGGCCGCGAACATCGACACGATCTGGCTCGGCCTGATGATGCTGGTCGCGATCGAAATCGGTCTGCTGACGCCGCCATTCGGCATTCTTCTGATGGTCATGCAGGGCGCGGCACCGCGCGGCACGCCGCTGGCGCAAATCTATCGCGCCGCATTTCCCTTCATCGTGATCGAAATCGCGGTGCTGGGTCTGATGTTCCTCTGGCCGGCCATGGTCAACTGGCTACCCGGACTGCTCGACTGACGACGAACGCAACGCAATGATGGAGTGGGCGATGGATACAAGAATGATGCGGCTTGGCTTGGCGGCGCTGGTGCTTGGTTTCGCCGCGACCGGCGTTAATGCCGCGGAAGTGACGCTGAAGGCCGTCTCGGTTTTTCCAAAAGGAAACTTCTTTGCGCGCCATTTCGAGAGCTTCGTCGAGCGGGTGAATGCGCAAGGTAAAGGCAAGGTTCAGATCAGATTGCTCGGCGGCCCCGATGCCATGCCGCCGCTGCAGGTCGGCAATGCTCTCAAGGGCGGCGTGATCGATCTGGCGAACACCACCGGCGTTTTTCATGCCAATCTGGTGCCCGAAGCCGTCGCATTGACGCTGACAACCAAGCCGATCGCCGAGCTGCGCAAGAATGGCGCCTATGACCTGATGAACAAGATCCATCAGGACAAGGCGCAGATCTACTGGCTCGGTCGTGACGCGCAACACATCCAGTATCATATCTATCTGACGAAGAAGCCGAACGATGCCGACTTCAAGGGCCTGCGTTTGCGCTCGGTGCCGGTCTACAATGCCTTCTTCAAGGCGCTCGGCGCCAATCCGATGACCATCGCTCCGGGCGAGGTCTACACCGCGCTCGAACGCGGCGTCATCGACGGCTACGGCTGGCCGATTGCCGGCGTGTTCGATCTTGGCTGGCAAGAGCGCACCAAGGTGCGTGTCGATCCCGGTTTCTACGCGGTCGAGACCGGGATTTTCATGAGCCTGAAGAGCTGGAGCGCCCTCGATGCGGAGCAGCAGGCTTTTTTGAAGGAACAGATGGCCTGGCTTGAGGACCAGGCCAAGACCTATGTGGCGGAAGGAAAGGCCGAGGCTGAAAAACAGGATAAGGCCGGGATCGAGGTCTTGACCCTGCCGTCCGCCGACGCGGCCAAGTTCATCGCCACAGCCAACGAAGCCGGCTGGGCCGCCATTCTCGCGGCGAGCCCGCAACATGGCGCCGAGCTGAAAAAGCTGCTGGCCAAATAGGGCCACTGGCAAAGGCGACCGCGCCGACAACCCTCTCCCCTGTCACGCGGGGGAGAGGTCATGAGCGGCCTTGACGCCCCGGCGCATTCCCGCTGATTAGCGGGGCATGACCGACGCCCCAAATCCCCACCTGCCGCCCGATCATCCGAAGATACCGCCGCGCCGCATTGGTGTGTTGCTGGTCAATCTCGGCACGCCCGACGCCACCGATTACTGGTCGATGCGGCGCTATCTCAAGGAGTTCCTGTCCGACCGGCGCGTCATCGAGGAAAACCCGATCAAGTGGTGGCTGGTTTTGAACCTGATCATTCTTACTTTTCGGCCAGGCCGGAAAGGTAAGGATTATGACAAGATCTGGAACAAGGAGCGCAACGAATCCTTCCTCAAGACCATCACGCGCTCGCAGGCCGAGAAGCTGTCCGCGACCTTGAGTGGTGACGCGCGCCTCGTCGTCGACTGGGCGATGCGCTACGGCAATCCGTCGATCAAGTCGCGGCTCGATGCGCTGCAGGCGCAAGGCTGCGACCGCATTCTGGTCGTGCCGCTCTATCCGCAATACGCTGCCGCCACGACAGCGACCGTCGCCGACCAGGCGTTCGAGGCGCTGGCGCAGATGCGCTGGCAGCCCGCGGTGCGCATCGCGCCGGCCTATTTCGACAATCCGGTCTATATCGAGGCGCTGGCCAATTCGCTGCAGGCCTCGCTGGCCGGCTTAAGCTTCAAGCCGGACGTCATCCTCGCCTCGTTCCATGGCATGCCGGAAGAGTATCTCGCCAAGGGCGATCCCTATTACTGCCAGTGCGCGGCGACCGCGCGGCTGCTGCGCCAGCGCCTCAAGCTCGACGACACGCAATTGATGATGACATTCCAGTCGCGCTTCGGGCCGGCGGAATGGCTCAAGCCTTACACCGACAAGACGGTGGAGGCTTTGGCGCAGCGCGGGATCAAGAATCTCGCCATCATCACGCCAGGCTTCTCGTCGGATTGCCTTGAGACCCTTGAGGAGATCGCCATGGAGAACGCCGGCATTTTCCGGGAGCATGGCGGCGAGAACTTCGCCGCGATTCCCTGCCTCAACGACTCGATCGAGGGCATGGCGGTGATCGCCGACGTCGTCGCCCGCGAGCTCGAGGGCTGGGTCTAGCGGCCACGGCCGTCTCAACACCTCGTTAACCATAGCGCTTTAACGTCCGTTAACCACTTCCCGCCGTCCGCGGGCGGGCGCGCCTGCGCGCGCCTTGCGGCCGGTCCAGAGAGGCATGCGTTACGACGTGAAGCGCCGCGCCGACATTGCCGGCTCGCGCCCGTTCCTCGGGACGATGACGCTTGCTTGCATGGTGGCGTTCTCCAGCAGCGCTGCGTTCGCTCAAATCGTCACGCCCGACGCCGATCCGCTGGCGCCGAAGCAGGCCGGCAAACCGCAGACATTCCAGAAATTCGGGCCGCAGCAACAACAACAGTTGGCGCAGACGCCGGGTTTCACGCCGCCGCCGTCGGGTGCCGGCAGCACCGGTTATGACTCGACCAACAGCCGCCGCGCGAAAGCGAAGAAGCAGGTGGTGACGCAGAAGCCGGGCAGCGCGTCGCGGGCGCAGGCTTTACCCGGCGACCAGCCGACGCCGCTGACGCTATCGCCCTACCAGAAGCCGTTTCCGACTGAGCCAAAGAGCGCGATGGCGCAAGGCACCGGCCAGGCGCCGGTCGAATTCGGCCCGATCCGCAAGCCGCTGAAGAAGCGCCGCGCGGAGACCATCGACGATCCTTATGCGCCGCTCGGCGTCCATGCCGGCGGCTTCCTGCTCTATCCGGCGATTGAACTGTCGGGCGGCTACAGCACCAATCCCGGCCAGACGTCGTCGAACCCTCAAGGCGCCTCGCTCTATAGCGCCGCGCCCGAGCTGCGCGCGCAATCGAATTGGTCGCGCCATGAACTCAAGGCCGATCTGCGCGGCAGCTATACAGGCTACACGCCGGACACGACGCCCACGCTGAGCCGGCCTTATGTCAACGGCAAGGTCGACGGCCGTGTCGACGTCACAAGGACGACGCGCCTCGATCTCGGCAGTCGCGTCCTCGTATCAACCGACAATCCAAGCAGCCCGAACCTGCAGGCCGGGTTGTCGAAGCTGCCGATCTTCACCACCTATGGCGGCTCTGTGGGCGTCGGGAAGAAGTTCAATCGCCTCGACGTCTCGCTCAAGGGCGATGCCGAGCGCACATTCTATCAGGACTCCAAGCTTACCGACGGCACCACCGCCTCGAACAAGGATCGCAACTACGATCAATACGGCGTCACCCTTCGGGGCGGTTACGAATTGTCCCCCGGCATCACGCCTTACGTCGAAGGCGCGGTTGATACCCGCCGCCACGACCTCGCCACCGACTTCTCGGGATATCAGCGCAATTCCAAAGGCTGGACAGCCACCGTCGGCTCGACCTTCGAGTTGTCGCGCCTGCTGACCGGCGAGACCGGCATTGGTTACACCGAGCGTAAATACGACGATCCGCGCCTCGAAAAATTGAGCGGCGTCGTCGGCAATGCCTCGCTGATCTGGACGGCGAGTTCGCTCACCACGGTGCAGCTCAATGCGAAATCCGCGGTTCAGGAATCGACCGTCGCCGGCGTGTCCGGCGTCCTGTCACGCGACGTCGGCTTGCAGGTCGATCATTCCTTCCGCCGCTGGCTGATCGGCAGCGTCAAGGCTGGTTACGGTAACGACGATTACAGAGGCTCGAGCCGCGACGACAATCGCTACATGGCCGCGTTGGGTCTGACCTACAAATTGTCACGCTGGGCGCAGGTCAAAGGCGAGTTTCGCCAGGACTGGCTGCGCTCGAACTTCAGCGGCAACAATTACAACGTGAGCACATTCATGCTCGGCGTCCGCCTGCAGCAATGAGCCGGCTGACCCGGCTCATTGCTCGCCGATGAACTACTTGTCGGCCAGAATACGTTCGATCTCGCTGCGGAATTCCTCGGCAAGATCCTTGCGGTCGAGGCCGTAAGCCACGTTGGCGGTCAGGAACCCGATTTTGGAGCCGCAATCGTAGCTCTTGCCGTCGAATTTGAAGCCGTAGAACGGCTGTGACTTCGCCAGCGTGAGCATGGCGTCGGTCAATTGAATCTCGCCGCCGGCGCCCGCAGCCTGCTTGCTCAACACCTCGAACAGTTCGGGCTGCAGGATGTAGCGACCGGTGATCGACAGATTGGACGGCGCGTCCTTGGCCTTCGGCTTCTCGACCATCTGCGTGACCTCAAAGGCCTTGCCCTTGGTCTTGCCGACGCCGACCACGCCATACATGTGGATGCGGTCCATCGGCACTTCCTCGACGGCGATGATGTTCGCCTTGTCGTCGAGATCCCTGGCGGCTTCCATCATCTGCGCCAAACAACCCTTCGGATGTTTCACCAGCACGTCCGGCAGCACGACGGCGAACGGCTCGTTGCCGACCAGGTCGCGCGCGCACCACACCGCATGGCCGAGGCCGAGCGGCGACTGCTGGCGGGTGAAGCTGGTGCCGCCGGCTTCCGGCAGATCGTCCTTGAGCAGTTCGAGGTCGGCCTTCTTGCCGCGCTCGATCAAGGTCACTTCCAGTTCGAACTGACGGTCGAAATGATCCTCGATGATGTTCTTGTTGCGACCCGTCACAAAGATGCAGTGCTCGATCCCGGCCTCATGCGCCTCGTCCACCACATGCTGGATCAGCGGGCGGTCGACCACCGGCAGCATTTCCTTCGGCATCGCCTTGGTGGCGGGCAGGAACCGGGTCCCAAGACCGGCGACAGGGAAGATCGCTTTGCGAACAGGCTTCATGGGGGAATGGGTCTCGCTGGTGGGCGGCAAACGTGCGGCCAAAAAGCACGGCCGGTTGTGAAGGTCCAGTTGACGATGAAATCTGGTCCGGAATGGGACAAAAGGGTAGGCTGTTAACCTTGTCGAAACGATATCCCGTTCGGATAGGCGCACGGGAAAAACGACAAGAACGGCAACGACGTGGCAGCTTAATGCGGAACCCCCGGAAATTGTTCATGGCTGGCCTCATGGCCCTCGCCGCCGGCGTGGGGCCGTCATCGGCCGCTGAAGAGGTCGAACGCACCGGCACCATTCCGTCACGCCCCGGCGCCGAGCGCTCCACGGGGCCGGGCTGGAGCGGCGAGGATGGCGCCTCCGGGCACCCTTTGATGACGGCCGCTGCGATCCGCGCCGCTGCCGCCGATTTTCCGAACTGCATCGAGCGCATGTGGCCGCTGGCGGCCAAGCAGCGCCTGTCGCGCGGCAGCTTCGATCGTCTGACGGCGGGGCTGACGCCGGATCTGCAGATCATGGATTTGCTCGACAGCCAGCCCGAATTCACCAAGGCGATCTGGGACTATCTCGACATTCTGGTGAATGACCGCCGCATCGCCCGTGGCCGCGAAATGCTGGCGAAATACAGCGCCGAATTCGACGCGGCGGAACGTGCCTATGGCGTCGATCGCCACGTCGTCGCGGCGATCTGGGGCGTCGAAACCGATTACGGCGCCATTCGTGGCGACCGGCCTGTATTGCGTTCCACCGCGACGCTCGCCTGTGTCGGCCGGCGGCAGCGTTATTTCCGCGACGAGTTCGTCGCGGCGCTCGACATTCTCAATCGCGGCGATGTGCGGCCGGACCGTTTCATTGGCTCCTGGGCCGGCGCTTTCGGGCCGACACAGTTCATGCCGACCGCGTTCAAGCGTTATGCCGTCGATGGCGACAACGACGGACGTCGCGACACGATCGACTCGATGGCCGATCTCATCGCCTCGACCGCGAACAAGCTCCACAAGACCGGCTGGCAGAATGGCGAGACCTGGGGCTACGAAGTCGTCGTTCCCGCCAATCTCGATTTCATGCTGGCCGATCGCAGCCAGGTCATGACGATCCGCGAATGGGAGCGTCTTGGCATCGTCCGCGCGGGCGGCCAGCCTTTCCCGCGGCCGAATGACCGCGCATTTTTGCTGGTGCCGGCCGGCGTGCAGGGCCCCGGCTTTCTGATGTTGCCGAATTTCCGGGTGATCATGCGTTACAACCCCTCGGAGTCGTACGCGCTGGCGATCGGTCACCTGTCCGACCGGCTGCGGGGTGGCGGGGCCTTTGTGCAGGACTGGCCGCGCTACGAGCGGGTCCTGACTCGTGCCGAGCGCCTCGAACTCCAGCAACTCCTCGAACATCACGGCCACGATGTCGGAGAACCGGACGGACGTCTGGGTGCCAAGACCCGGGAGGCATTGCGCGATTTCCAGGCCAGGATCGGCCGGGTTCCGGACGGATTTGCCTCCGCGGGGGTGCTCGAGCGCCTGCGGTCCGGCCGCTAACTAGGGCCCCACCTTCGAGTTGACATTTTTTCGAGGCTATTGGCCCATGGCTCGGGGCGCGACAATCCGTCCCGCAACCGAGCCGGATCGCTCGCTGGACGCCCGATGATGCGCAAATTCAAAGCCCTGCGGCTGCTTGGCGGACTGGCCCTGTTGGGGCTGGCCGAGGTTGCCGCGTTGGGGGGTATTGCGCTGATCTCGGCCCGACCGGCTGAAGCGCAGTTCTTCGAGCCCCGCTATCAGCGCCCACGGGGCGGCGGGTTTTTCGACAGCCTGTTCGGCGGCGGTGGGCGTCAGCGTTATGACGATCGCGAGATCTATCGCGAGGCGCCGCCGGCACCGGTCGACAATTCGCGCGCGCCGCCACCGCGCAAGGACACCAAAGCCGATCAAGTCGAACCGACAACGTCCGTCATCGTGTTCGGCGACAGCATGGCCGATTGGCTGGCCTATGGACTCGAAGACGCGTTCGCCGACGCACCGGAAGTTTCCATTGTGCGCAAGGCGAAGCCGTATTCCGGCCTGCTGCGCTACGACGCCAAGACCGATCAGGACTGGTGGCATGTCGCACGGGACACGCTTGCCAACGATAAGGCGAATTACGTTGTCATGATGCTCGGCGTCGGCGACCGCCAGAACCTGCGCGAGCGCGATGTCGCCAAGGAAGCCGAACAGCAGGCCAAGGATCAGGCCAACAAGGAACAGGCCAACGCGGCGCCGCAAGATCAGCAAAAGCTGGATCAGGCGAAGAAGGAAACCGATGACGAAGGCGGCATCGTTGCGCCGGAGCCGAAAGCGCCCGCTGCGCGCCGCACCGCCGCCGGCGGCGTGATCGAATTCCGCTCCGAGCCGTGGGAAAAGGTTTATACGCGGCGCATTGATGACACCGTCGCCGCGCTCAAGAGCAAAGGCGTGCCGGTGTTCTGGGTTGGTTTGCCGCCGATCCGTGGCGCCAAGTCGACCGCCGACACCGGCTATCTCAACGATTTGTACCGCGCCCGCGCTGAAAAGGCCGGCGCCGTTTACGTCGATGTCTGGGATGGATTTGTCGACGAAGAGGGCAAGTACACGACGACAGGTCCGGACTATGAAGGCCAGGTGCGCCGCCTGCGTGCCGGTGATGGCGTCTATTTCACCCGGTACGGTTCACGCAAGCTCGCGCACTATGTCGAGCGCGAGATCCGCCGCTATATGGCCAACCGCGGCCCGATCGCATTGCCAATGGGGCCGGTGGCGCCGTTGCCGAACGACGGCAAGCCGGCGGCGCGTCCGCTGGCCGGTCCGGTCGTGCCGCTGACGACCATCACCGGCAACAACGACGAACTTGCTGGCGGCGCTGCGAATGCGCGCGCCGATGCCTCGGCGACGGCTGTTCTGGTGAAGGGTGATGCTTTGGCGCCGGCGCCCGGCCGCGCCGACGATTTCATCTGGCCGCCCGGCAGCGAACGGCCGAAGGTTGAGCCGCCGGTTGCTGCGCCCGTTCAGCCCGCCGTGCCAAAGGCCGCGGCTGTGACGCCGCCGGCTGCAACACCTGCGCCGGCCGCGTTGCCGCAAGCGCCGGCCGCCATTGCCGCGCCTGAGCCCGAAGTTAAGCCGGCAGCGCCGAAACCCGTTGACGTCAAGCCCGCTGCCGTCGAACCGAAGCCAGCCGCGCAACCGCGCGCCGTCGAACGGCCGCGTCCGCCGGTCGCGGATAATCGGCCGCGTCAACCGCAGCAACAGCAAGCGATCGATCCGCGTGCGCCGCGTCCGCCGCAAGGCATCGCGCAACAGCCGCCGCGCCGCCGCGACGACGGCGGGCTGTTCGGGATCTTCCGCTAAATAAAAAAAAGCGCCCCGGGGCATCCGGGGCGCTTCTTGCATTCTGGAGGTCAGGCGTTGCCGTTAGGCAGCGACCTTGTTCTCGACCACCTGAGGCTGCGTGTTGCCGATCGGAATCTGGCGCGGCTTCTTGGCCTCGGGGATTTCGCGCACGAGATCGACATGCAGCAGGCCGTTCTCGAGAGCGGCGTTCTTGACCGTCACATAATCGGCCAGCTGGAATACGCGCTCGAAAGCGCGCGCCGCGATGCCCTGATAAAGCACCTCGCCGTTCTGTGCGGTCTGCGCCTGCTTGGCGCCTTTGATGGTCAGGGTGTTCTCTTTCGATTCGATCGAAAGCTCGTTCTCGCCGAAGCCCGCCACGGCGACCGTGATGCGGTAGGCGTTTTCGCCGGTGCGCTCGATGTTGTAGGGCGGGTAGCCCGGCGCGGCTTCAAAGCCGTCGAGCATCGAGAACAGGCGGTCGAAACCGACGGTGGAACGATAAAGGGGAGAGAGATCGAAAGTACGCATGTCAAAGTCCTCCTGTGAGCGACTATGGTTTCCGGGGCCTCGTCCGGTCCGCCAAATGGCCGGACCCAGGACCCGCGCGCAGCCATGAAGTGGCCTGCGCCTGTTTGATATGGGGGAGTTTTCCGGACCTGCAAGAGGGTGGCGGCGTCAATATAAGTCATTGATGTACTGAGGTTTTATTGTCTGCCGCCCGGCGGCGGCCCTGTTTCAACTCCCGGCTCACACTTTGCCCGTCCATGGCCTATAACGCCTTGGACCTCGCCGCGCGCAGTTTGATTCTTCATGAAATTCGTTTCCATTCCGGCCAATCCGGTGCCCGAGAACGGCCTTGCCGGCGTCGTCAAGACGCCGGACGGCGTGTCGCTGCGCTATGGCCGCTGGGAGCCGCCGCCGGGGCGCAAGGGCACGGTGGTCATCCTCCAGGGCCGCGCCGAGTTCATCGAGAAGTACTTCGAGACTGTGCGCGACCTGCGCGGGCGGGGCTTTGCGGTTGCGACCTTCGACTGGCGTGGGCAGGGCCTGTCGGACAGAGCGCTGGGTGACCGGCGCAAGGGGTATGTCCGCAACTTCGCGCAATACGCCATGGATCTGGACACCATCATGGAGCAGGTGGTGTTGCCGGACTGTCCGCCTCCGTATTTCGTCCTCGGCCATTCGATGGGTGGGGCCGTGGCGATCCGGGCCTGTCATGACGGCAGGCGGTGGTTCGAGCGCGTCATCCTGTCCGCGCCGATGCTCGCTTTGCCGCCGCGGCGCTTTGCCGGGATGGCAGCGCCGATGGCGCGGGCCATGCGCTGGCTGGGTAGAGGTGGGGCCTATATCCCGGGCGGCGACCAGCAACCCTCGGGCCCCGAGGATTTCGTCGGCAATGTGCTGACATCCGACCCGGTGCGCTTCGCGCGCAACCTCGCAATTCTCGCCGAGGAGCCGGAGCTGGCGCTCGGCCCGCCGACCATTGCCTGGGCCGACGCGGCGCTACGGCAGATGCGCGATTTCAGCAATCCGTCATATGCCGCGTATATCCGCCAGCCAATACTGCTGGTCGCGGCCGGTTACGATCAGGTGGTGTGGACACCTGCGATCGAGGATTTCGGCATGTATCTGCTGGCGGGCCGTCATCTCATCCTGCCCGGCGCGCGCCACGAGATTCTGCAGGAACAGGATCAATTCCGCGCGCAGTTCTGGGCGGCTTTCGACGCCTTCGTGCCGGGCACGCCGCGCTACTGAGCAGCGGTGGCGGCGGACAATCGCTGCCAGCCTGTCGTGCGGCACACTACCGCCAACATGCAGCCTTTCGTGGTCATTGAACCACCATCCGCCGACAGCGACGCCGAGAATGTCAACTTGCGTTGCGGATCGTAGGCCTCGCCGCGCCAACCTGCGCCATCGCGCTTGATATTGAACTCAAGGCGATCGCCGACCTTCTCGCCTTGCTTGGCCGGGTCGCGAATCCATAAGTTGGTGGCGCAGATCATGTTGCCGCAGGCCGCGACGCGCACCCGGGCGTTGCCGTCGTCGCGCAGCCAGGTGCCGAATATATCGCTGCCGCTCGCGGACGCAGAGCTTGGCCACCATGTCGCGGCGGCACCCAGCACTGCCATGGCAACAAGCCGTCGGCTTTGGGCAGGTCGGAGGTGGCGATGACTTGCAGAGCCCATGTCAAGAATACGGCCCCGCCCGGTATTCGGATCACTGCCGGTTCAGAATTTCCAGCGCTGCTTCGTGCACCCGCTTATCGCCGGCGACGACGACACGGCCGCCGCCTTGCGCCGGAGCGCCCTCCCACGTGGTGATGACGCCGCCGGCACCGTGGATGATCGGGATGAGCGCCACGATGTCGTACGGCTTCAGTTCGGTCTCGATGATGAGATCGATCTGCCCGGCTGCCAGCATGCAATAGGCGTAACAGTCGCCGCCGTAGCGCGACAGTCGTACCTTGTCCTCCACTTTGCGGAACTGCGCGCGGTCGGTTGCCTTCATGAGGAGCGGACTGGTGGTGAACATCAGGGCGTCGTCTAGGCCGGTGCAGGGCCGCACATTCAGGCTGCGGTTTCCGCCTGGTCCGCGATAGTGCGCCGCGCCGTTGTCGCCGGAAAAGCGCTCGCGCGTGAAAGGCTGGTGCATCATGCCGTAGACCGGCTCGCCGAAGCGCATCAGGCCGATCAGGGTGCCCCAGGCGACCATGCCGGAGATGAAGGATTTGGTGCCGTCGATCGGGTCGAGCACCCAGACATATTCCGCATCGGTGTCCTCCGACCCGTATTCCTCGCCGAGAATTCCGTGCTCGGGGAAAGCGTTGCGGATCAAAGCGCGCATCGCTTCTTCCGCGGCCCGGTCGGCCGCGGTGACAGGGTCAAAGCCGCCTGCCTTCTTGTTCTCGACCGTCAGAGCCGACCGGAAGAACGGCATGATCGTGTCGCCGGATGCGGCCGCCAGTTTGTCCACGAAGCTGGTGAAGTCGATCGCCGTCATGTCGGTTGTTGCGCCTTTGTGAGGGGGCTGCAGTGCGCCAATTTGTCGTTCAGTGTCGGCCGAAAGATGTATGTCTGCCGGGCAGTAGAGGTTTTTATTTTGAAATGTCCCAGTCCGTTGCCTTGGCGACAGTTTGTTGCGATGCAATCAGGTTTGTCGCAATATTTTCGCATAGCACGAAAGAATATATTGCGATTTCGGCGTCCCGTTATGCGTCTGATGCATGGGAAAACCCCTAACAACCCTTGCACTTTGTGCGGTGCGGCGTATCTTACCGCAATGCGGTAGCGATACCGTTGCCCTCCTTGGGCGTTTCCTCCCTAGACTTGGGCCGCTTGCATTGCGAGCGGCCCTTTTTTCTTGGCTGAAGCGGGGGCGAAGTGCCGGCCGGGTTTACTCCGCGGCCGCACGGTAGGGCTGTAGCTCCTCGGGCGGAATTTCGCCGACACAGTTCGCCAGCTTTTCAATATCCCGAGCCAATCGTTCAAAGCCGGTTTCGCGCTCGTGGCGCCGCTCGTCCATGTAGAGCGCGCGGTTGATCTCGAGCTGTAGCGCATGCAGCCCGGCGGCCGGATTGCCGTAATGCTCGGTGATAAAGCCGCCGGCATAGGGTTTGTTGCGGCTCACCGTGTAGCCCATTTCGCGCAAGACCTGTTCGACTACCTCGGTGACTGCCCCGGCGCAGCTCGTGCCGTAACGGTCGCCGATGACGAACTCCGGACGCGGCCGTTCGTCCCGGTGGCCCGCGGTCGAGGGCATGGAGTGGCAGTCGATCAGGATGGTGTAGCCGAAATCCCGATGCAGCTTCGAAAACAGCCGCCGCAGGGCCCGGTGATAAGGTTTGTACAGGCTCTCGATGCGCCCAAGCGCCTCGTCGACCGGAATGCGCCGGCCGTAGATCTCCTGGGCGTCGCCGACGACCCGGGCAATAGTGCCGAGCCCGCCGGCGACCCGCATCGAGCGGGTGTTGGCGAAGGAGGGCAGCCTGCCGTCGAACATGCGTGGATCGAGCTCGTAGGGCTCGCGGTTCACGTCGACGAAGCAGCGCGGGAAATGCGCGTGCATGAGGGGATAGCCCTGGGCCACCACGCCGGCGAACAGCTCATCGACGAAGGAATCCTCGGAGCGGCGCAAGGTGTCGACCTCGAGCTGCGACTGGCGCAGGAAAGTCTCGGGGTAGATGGAGCCGGAATGCGGTGAATTGAACAGTAGCGGCCCACTGATCGCCTCCGGTTCGACGATCTCGAACGGCGGGTCGAAGTCCTCGGGGTCTGCGGAGGCGCGAAATTCACTCATCGGTCGTCGGTGTTCCCAACTATCTTCCTAAAGGCAGTTCCGCCGGTCCCTGCCAGCCGGGCTGGCGGCCCTGGGAACGGTCGGCGCAGGCCCGCGGGCGGCTCACGGCCCTGTTTTAGCCATGGGATACGTTCTATTGTCCATCCGCGCTGAGGTAATGCCAAGCAAAGCTTGGGGTTCACCCGTTATTTACCCGGGACAAGTCTTATTGGACGTCCGGGGCCGGTCTGTCGAGGCCGGGGTTTAGGGGCGTAAGAAGGTCCAATGTCGAAGATTTTGCTGGCCGAAGACGATACCGATATGCGGCGCTTTTTGGTGAAGGCCCTGCAAAACGCCGGTTTCGATGTAACCTCCTACGACAACGGCTTGTCGGCCTACCAGCGGCTGCGCGAGGAACCTTTCGAGCTATTGTTGACCGATATCGTCATGCCGGAAATGGACGGGATCGAACTCGCCCGCCGGGCCGCCGAACTCGACCCCGACATCAAGATCATGTTCATCACCGGCTTTGCCGCCGTGGCCCTGAACGCGGATTCGACCGCGCCGAAGCAGGCCAAAGTGCTGTCGAAGCCGGTCCACTTGCGCGACCTCGTCAACGAGGTCCACAAGATGCTGGCGGCCTAGGGGGGCCCCATCGGGTTTTCGTCCCCGGCAGGCCCATATCAGGCTCTTGCCACCCCGGGTCGGAGCCGATAAAGACCACCCTCGAGTAGGGCGCGTAGCTCAGCGGGAGAGCACTACCTTGACATGGTAGGGGTCACAGGTTCGATCCCTGTCGCGCCCACCATCAAACTGAAAGGGTTAGCGTCCCTTTGAGTAGCGGTCTCTAGGTTCGTTGATCTTAGATCGTCGAATTCCAGCGCAACGCTTATCGCAACTGGTTTGGCTTCTGCATGGCGATCCGGTCGAAGCGCTGAACAAAAGACGACAAAATCCTCACGCGAAGTCTCCACCGACCGCACCACGAAGGCGTCGGGCTGCGGCCTTGCTGATCCGCAATGCCAGCCCGCAGATGACTACCGACGTCGTGCTTGGGCGGGCGACCGGCGCTCGAGGAAATTTTCGATGCCATCATTATCAACCCCATTGCGGCGTATGGTATCTGGCAAGGACCCCTATCAGAAAGACCGGCCCGATCTTTATCGTGAAGCCGAAGTTGGACGGGCCGAATGAGGCCGCTTGCGTCAACCCGCTGTTTGCGTTTGCCGTGGCTGAAGACGGGGACGGTCTGCGCACGACCCGGTGAAGTTCGGGTGGATGGACGAAGGATGCCATACGACGGGTTCAAGAAATGTGCCCGCGCCGTGGTTCTCTTGTGCTCCTTATTAACAACGGCTCTCTCGATTACATCGGCGGCGGGATGCACGCCTCGTTGCGCGCGAGCCTGTGATCCCGAGGGCGGCGATACAGGTGTGGCTGGATCAAAGCCTATGAGGACTGGAACGTCGATGAGTCCGTGCAACCGCGTAGGAGACAGCAGCGGAGGGCACGCGTTCTGCTGGCGACGAGATGTCTTTTGAGAGCTTAGCAAGAGAGAGTAATCGAGCCCTCTGTGCACGCGTAGCCCTTTTCGATATGTCTCTCAGGTATATTTGTCATCGGTTCAGCGCAGAACGGAAGGCTTTAGAGGCGGGAAGAGCGCGTGCTTACATTGCGACAAATCGAAGTCATTCGCGCCATCATGGTGACCGGGAGTGTTGCCGGTGCGGCGCGCCTGCTGAATGTGGCCGCGCCCGGCATCAGCCGGCTTATGAAGTATTCGGAAGACTCGCTCGGCGTGCGGTTGTTCGACCGGCGCGCCGGCCGCTATGTGCCGACGGCGCAAGCTCGCAACATCTTCGACCTTCTCGACACCGTGCATCGCAAGATCGAGGAATTGCAAGGCGCGGTAGACAATCTCGGACGAGGACGCTCGCAGGAGTTCTGCCTCGCCTCGGTGCCAAGCATTGCCCATGTCATGCTGCCGCGCGCCATCGCCGCGCTGCGCCGGCGCTATCCCGACCTCGGGCTCGACGTCAATATTCTGAAGATCGAGGAGGCGATCGACTTTCTTTTGCTCGGCCGCGGCGAGGTCGTGGCCATCTCGTCGAAATTCGAGCACCCGCTGATCAAGTTCGAGCCGCTGGCGAGCGGCCGGTTGCTGTGCATCGTGCCTGACAATAGCGCGCTGGCGACCCGCAAGAAGATCACGCCGCAGCAGATGTCCGAGCATCCGCTGATCGGCATCAACCCCAAGGACCCTTACGGTGCCATCATGGCGGCGATGTTTGAGAACGCCGGGCTTGAATACCGGATGAACGTCAAGGCGCGCTTCGGCACCACGGTGTGCAGTCTCGTCGCGGCGGGTCTTGGCATCGCGATCATCGACGAGTTCACCGTTGCGCATGGCGCGGTCCCGGGTCTCAAGGCCATCGAGATCGACGCGCCCAGCGTCTATCACACCTATGCGGCGTACCGGAACGATCTGTCGCTGTCGGCTTACGCGGAAGAGTTCATCGAGATGCTGCGCGACGAGATGATGCAGGTCAGCTCTCTGCGCAGGCCGCGCCGGGCACCGCGGGGTGCGTCCGGGCGGCGATAACATGATGTTACGGAAGCGGCAAAAAATAGTAGTCGCGGCATGGTGCCCGTTTCGCTACCGTCCTGCGCAATAACAAGCGGGGAGGCCGGCGCGTTGGATGGTTCGGCCGGGACATGCGATGGAAAATGGCCGTCTAACCGGGGCAACCGCGATTTTTCCGATCGTCGGCGATCCCGTCGCTCAGGTAAAATCGCCGACGGCCATCAGCGCGATCTTTTCGCGGCGCGGCGTCGATGCGGTTTGCATTCCAATGCAGGTTGCCGCCGCCGACCTTTCCCCTCTTCTCGCGTCGCTTTACACCGTCAGGAACGCGGGCGGCGTCCTTGTGACCGTGCCGCATAAGCGCGCCTCGCTGGTCTCTTGCGCGTTCACGACCGAACGGGCGCGGTTCGCTGCGGCCGTCAATGTTCTCCGACGGACCCCCGACGGCTGGTCGGGCGACAACACCGACGGCGCTGGCTTCCTCGACGGCATCGAACGGCGGGGTTTCGCGGTCGCGGACAAGACTGCGCTGCTGGTCGGCTGCGGCGGCGCCGGGGCGGCGATTGCGCTCGAGATTCTCGTGCGAGGCGCCGCCAGGCTCGCGATCCACGATACCGATGTCGCTCGCCGCGACGAGATCGTTTCAAGCCTTTCGGCGGGTTTCCCCGGACGTGTGGCCGCCGGCAGCGCCGATCCGGCCGGTTTCGATCTGGTTGCCAACGCCACGCCAATGGGTATGAATGCCGGCGACCCCATGCCGGTGGACGCTTCGGCCCTGCTTCCGGAGCAATTCGTCGCCTGCGTCGTCACCAAGCCGGAGATTCCACCGCTGATTGCCGTTGCGCGGCGTCTTGGCTGCCGGACCGCGACCGGTTCGGACATGTTCGACGCCCAGGCCGAAAAGCTTGCGGATTTCCTGCTGGCGGCGCCGTCGTGGCGATCCACCGGCGAGGGCAAATTGGCTGAAAATCTGGTCTCCTGATACTTGCACGATCGGGTGGGCACGCCGGAGACGGTGCCTCAACGCCCGACAGAAAATCGAGGGAGGTTTCGAATGAAGAAGAGTCTTGTTGCAATCACGGCCGTGCTGCTGGCCGCCGGTTCCGCCTATGCCCAGGATACCGTCAAGCTCGGCATGGTGGCTGAATTGTCGGGCGCGGGCGCGCCGTCGGGCACCAACTGGCGCGACGGCGTCAAGATTGCCGTCGAGGAAATCAACGCCGCGGGCGGCATCCTGAAGAAGAAGGTCGAGGTCACCGACTACGACACGCAGACCGATCCGCAGGTCTCGCGCGCGATGGTGCAGAAGGCCATCGACGCCGGCGCCTTCGCCATCCTCGGCACCGTCTACTCCGGCTCCACGCTGGTGAACATGCTGGTCGCCCAGCAGAACAGCACGCCGCAGTTCGTCGGCTCGGAAGCGCCGACCATCGTGCAGAAGGGCAACCCCTTCGTCTATCGCACCTCGTCGGGCGCGCAGAAGGGCATCCCGGCGCTGACGCCGTACTTCAAGGATACGCTGAAGGCCAAGAAGGTCGGCGTGGCCTGGGTCAACAACGAATTCGGCAAAGGCGGCCGCAATGTCTTCGTCGAGGAGATGAAGAAGGCCGGCATCGAGGTCGTCGCTGACGTCGCCTCCGAACAGGCGCAGACCGACTACGCCTCCGACGTCGCCAAGCTCAAGCAGGCCAATCCCGAAGCCGTGTTCGTTTACATGAACCAGGAAGAGTCGGCGCGCTTCCTCATCGAAGCCAAGAAGCAGGCGCTGCCGATGCCGCTCATCGGCGAGGTGACCTTGACCGAAGCTAAGGTCATTGAACTCGCCGGCGGCGCGGCCGAAGGCGCGATCGCCCATGTCGGCGTGACCGCGACGGCGACCGACGTGCCGGGCATCGGTGCCTTCGCCAAGAAGTTCGAGGACACCTTCAAGCGCAAGCCGACTCATGACGCCATCAAGGGTTACGTCGGCGCCTGGGCGACCAAGTACGTCGCCGACATGGTCGGCAAGCTCGACGGCGAGGCCTTCTCCAAGAAGATCCTCGGCCTGTGCCTCAAGGCGGCGGATTATCCGAAGATCCTGCTCGACACCTGCTGGGACAAGACCGGTGAAATGTCGCGCCCGAGCTTCATGGTTCAGGTCAAGAACGGCGCGCCGGTCGTGATCGGCACCGTTCCCGCCAACTAAACGCACCTGCGCCCGCGGCGGCTCGGCCACCGCGGGCGTCAATTCCGGGAGCAGGCATGTCCCAGTTTCTCCAGGTTCTGCTGTCCGGCCTCGCGACCGGCTCGATCTACGCTCTGGCGGCGATCGGCTTCGCGCTGGTGTGGCAGGCCGCGCAGACGGTGAACTTCGCCCAGGGCGAATTCGTCATGGTGCCGGCGTTCTTTGTGCTCATCGGTATGGGCTTTTTCGGCATGCCGTTCTGGCTTGCTTTGGCTTTCGGGCTCGCGCTGTCGATGCTCGTTCTGGGCTACGCCTTCAAGAAGCTGATTGTCGAGCCGATCCTGCCGCATGGCGGCATCACGCTCATCATCGCCACCATGGCGCTGGCGATTCTGCTGAAGGAAACCGTCAAGGAGTTCTATTCGGCCGAGGCGCAGCCCTTTCCGGCGCTGTTCTCGAACGCGCCGATGAATTTCTTCGGCGCCGCGGTGTCGATCCAGGACATTCTCAACCTTATCGTATCGCTGAGCATTGTTGTCGTGCTCACGCTGTTCCTCAACCGTACCCGCACCGGCCGCTCGATGCAGGCGGCGGCGCAGAACCCGGCGGTCGCCGAAATCCTCGGCGTCAACGTCAAGCGCATGGTGCTCTACACCTTCCTGATCAATGCGGCGCTGGCCTCGCTGGCGGCCTTCCTCATCACGCCGGTCTATCTCGCCAAATTCTCCAATGGCGAGACCATCGGCCTCATCGCCTTCATCGCGGCGATCGTCGGCGGCTTCAACCAGATCCGCGGCGCGCTGGTCGGCGGCCTGCTGATCGGCGTGCTCGACAATCTGACGGCGACCTACGTCACGGCACAGTACCGCGCGGCATTGCCGCTGGTGCTGTTGATCATCATCATTCTGGTGCGCCCGCAAGGCATCATGGGCACCTCCGAGGGGAGGTCGGTATGATGGCTTGGAAATGGCGCTGGCTGCTCGTCGCGCTGCTGCTCGCCGCGGCCATCGCGGCACCGCTGGGGCAGAAGAGCTATATCGTTTACGTGCTCACATCCTGGCTGGTGTTCGCTATCGCGGCCATGGGGCTCAATCTCACGCTCGGCTACGCCGGCCAGATTTCCCTGGCGCAGGCGTCGTTCATGGCAATCGGCGCTTACATCACCGCGCTGCTGACCTTGGCCGGTTGGCACTGGCTCATCGCCACGCCGCTGGCGCTCCTTGCCTGTTTCGTCGTCGGCCTGCTGCTCGGCTATCCGGCACTGCGGGTGAAGGGGCATTTCCTCGCCTTCGTCACGCTCGCCTTCAACACGCTGGTTTTCCTTGTCCTGCGCAATGAAGAGTGGCTCACCGGCGGCAGCTATGGCCTGTCTGGCATGCCACGGCCGGACCTCGGCCTGTTCACCACCATGCGGCCACTGCCATTCTACTATTTCACACTTGCCATCACTGTAGTCGCGGCGCTGGCGATGTGGGGCATCGTGCGTTCACCTTGGGGCCGCGCATTCCGGGCGCTGCGCGAGAATCCGATTCGCGCCGAAAGCCTTGGCCTCGATACGCGGCGCATCACGCTGCTCGCCTTCGCCATCGGCTCGGCCTATGGCGGGCTCGCCGGCGCGCTGGTGACGTCGCTGGTGCAGTTCATCGAACCGGCCTCGTTCGGCGTCGGCCATTCGCTGCGTATTTTGTTGATGGTCGTGGTTGGCGGCGCCGGTTCGTTCTTCGGTCCGTTCCTCGGCTCCGGTGTGGTGATCCTGCTGCCTGAGGTGCTGCGCTTTACCGAGGGCTACTACCTGATCATCTATGCCGTGCTGGTGATCGTCATGCTGGTCTATGCGCCCGAAGGCCTGATCGGTATCGGCGCGCGGCTCAAGGCGAAGTTCTTTTCGCGCTCGCAAGTGCGGGCCGACATGAGCCAGGGAGCGACCCTGAAATGACCGCGCCCGTCCTGTCCGTCCGCAACATCGAGAAGCGCTTCGGCGGCATCCGCGCCGTGCGCGGCGTGTCTTTCGACGTCCACAAGGGCGAAATCCTCGGTCTGATCGGCCCGAACGGTTCCGGCAAATCGACCTTGTTCAACTGCATTCTCGGCCAGCTCGTGCCCAATGCGGGGGAGGTCGCAGTGAGCGGCCGTGACGTATCGGGGATGCGGCCGTCGGACCTCAACAAGCTCGGCGTCGGCCGCACCTTCCAGCAGCTTTCGGTGTTTCCGCGCATGTCGGTGCTCGACAACGTCATCCTGGCGGGGCAGGAGCATCGCGGCACAATGACGTCGCGGCTGTTCGGCGCGCCGGATGCCGGGTTGACGCAAGACGCCGAACGCATGATCGCCTTCTTCAGGCTGACGCATTTGCGCGACGAGCTTGCGGGCTCGCTGTCCTACGGGCAGCAAAAGCTGGTCGACGCCGCGATGGCCTTCATGGCCGGGCCGAGCATCGTGCTGCTCGACGAGCCGGCCGGCGGCGTCAATCTCACGATGCTCGCGCATCTCAAGGATCGCCTCGTCGCCTACAATGCCGAGCATGGCACGACCTTCGTCGTCATCGAGCACAACATGGAATTCGTGATGAGCCTGTGCACGCGCATCATCGTGCTCGCCGAAGGCGCGGTGATCGCCGAAGGCACCCCCGACGAGATCAGGTCCAATCAGACCGTGATCGACGCCTATCTGGGAGGCTGACGCCGTGCTCGAACTCAGAAATCTCGTCGGCGGTTACGGCAAGATCACGATTCTCAATGGCGTGTCCTTCACGATTCCGAAGGGCACTATCACCACGGTGATCGGGCCGAACGGTGCCGGCAAATCGACGGTGTTCAAGGCCATATTCGGTCTGCTCAAGATCGAGTCCGGCGAAGTGCTGATCGACGGCCAGGACGTTACGCGGCAGACGCCCCGGCAGATGATCGCGCGCGGCGTTACTTATGTCCCGCAGGGCCGCAATATCGTGCCACAGTTGTCGGTCTATCACAATCTCGAGCTTGGCGGCGTCACCACGCCGGATCAGGACAAGGTCAAGCAGCGCATCGAGACGGTCATGGACCAGTTCCCGATGCTGCGCGAATTCCGTAACCGCAAGGCGGTCGAATTGTCCGGCGGTCAGCAGAAGCAGCTAGAAGTCGCCCGTGCGCTGCTGCTCGATCCCAAGCTGATCCTGATCGACGAGCCGTCGATCGGTTTGTCGCCGGTGCTGGTCCAGGAAGTTTTCAAGACGCTGATCCGGCTGCGCGATCAGGGCGTGACCATTTTGATGGTGGAGCAGAACGCCAAGGCTGCGCTGGCGATGTCGGACTACGGCATCGTGCTCGAACTTGGACAAACCCGAATGCACGACAAGGCTTCCAATCTGCTGGTCGATCCGCGCGTCGGTCAACTCTTCCTGGGCGGCCACGTTGAGGAGGCGTCGCCGGCCGATGCGCATTGAGGCTCTCGGAGCCGAAGCGGCGAGGTTGGGCGAATGCCCGATCTGGTGCGAGCGTTCGAACCGGCTGTGGTGGGTGGACGTGCTGACCCCGGCTTTGTGGAGCTTCGCGCCTGCGTCCGGTGAATGCCGTCGGCATGACGTCCGAGCCCGCCGTATCGGTTCGCTGGCGCTGCGCGAGCAGGGTGGCCTGGTGCTGGCCTGCGATGACGGCCTCTACGCTTACAACCCCGATACGACGGAGCAGACGTTTCTGATCGATCCGGAGCCGGGCATGGCGGACCACCGCAAGAACGACGGACGCGTCGATCCGGACGGCAATTTCTGGATTGGGACGCTGCGCGAGACCGATTATGCGCCGGTCGGTTCGATTTACCGCGTCGCTCCTGATCTGACGGTCACGAAGCAAGCCGACGGTCTGGCCATTCCGAATTCGCTCGCTTTCGATGCCGGGCGAGGCCGCATGTATTTTGCCGATACTCGCGCTTTTGCCATCTGGGCCTGCGACTACGATGCCAAAGGTGGCCTCGAGCGCGCTCGGACGAACTTTGCAGAGACCACGGCGCCGGCGCGTCCGGACGGCAGTTGCGTTGACGCGCAAGGTTGTCTTTGGAATGCGGAATATGCTGGCGGCCGGGTCGTGCGCTATGCTCCGAACGGAGAGCCGGTAGGCGCGTTGAACCTGCCGGTGACCTATCCGACATGCTGCTGCTTCGGAGGCCCGGGCCTTGACCGGCTCTACATTACTTCGGCGTGCGAGCCGCTGTCGGCGAGCGAGCGCGAGGCGGAGCCACTGGCCGGCCGGGTGCTGGTGGTCGAGTCCGGCGTCCGGGGCCGGCCGGAATATCGGGCGGCGTTTTAAGGAACGAGGAAGGCGATGAAAACGTCAATCGCGACGGTGTGTCTGTCAGGCAATCTTCTCGAGAAGCTGGAAGCGATCGCCTCGGCGGGCTTCAAGGCGGTCGAGATTTTCGAGAACGACCTCATCGCCTATCCGGCGCCGCCGAAGGAAGTGCGCCGCATCTGCGACGATCTCGGCCTGACCATCGTGACCAACCAGCCCTTCCGTGAGTTCGAAGGCCTGCCATTGGACAAGCGTGGCAAGGCGCTGGAGCGTGCCGAACGCAAATTCGATCTGCTGCAGGAACTAGGCTCCGACCTTCTGTTCGTTTGCTCGAGCACGTCGACCGAAGCGACTGGCGGTCTCGATAGCCTCGCTGAAGATTTCGCGCTGCTCGGCGAGCGCGCGGCCAAACGCAAAATGCGCGTCGGCTATGAGGCGCTGGCCTGGGGCCGGCAGATTTTCGACTATCGCGATGCGTGGGAAGTGGTGCGCCGCTCGGGACAAGACAGCGTCGGCATCGTGCTCGACTCCTTCCACATCCAGTCGCGCGGCACCGACCTCAAGCCGATCCGCAGCATCCCGAAGGACCGCATCTTCCTGGTGCAGATCGCCGACGCGCCGAAGCTGGAGATGGATTACCTGTCGTGGAGTCGGCACTGGCGCTGCCTGCCGGGGCAGGGCGACTTCGACTTGGCAGCCTTCATGGATGCGCTGGTGGCCACCGGCTATGACGGTTACCTCTCGCTCGAAATCTTCAACGACCGCTTCCGCGCCGGTTCGGCCCGCTCGGTGGCGCTCGACGGTCACCGTTCGCTGATCTATCTGCTCGACGAGGCCTCGCGCCGCCATGGCAAGCCGGTCAATGGCGCGGTGCCGATGCCGCCGCCGGAGCCGGTCGAAGCCATCGAGTTCATTGAATTTGCTGTACATGAGGGCGATCGCCCGCGCTTCGAAACGCTGCTGACGCAGCTCGGCTTCGCGCGCACCGGCCGGCACAAGTCGAAGAACGTCAATTTGTGGAACCAGAGCGGTATCCGCATCGTGGTCAACAGCGACGATGAAGGCTTCGCGCACAGTTATCAGATCACCCACGGTACCTCGGTTTGCGCCATGGCGCTGCGTGTGGCCGACGCCGGCGCGACCATTGCCCGCGCCAAGGCGCTGCTCGACGTCCCACATGAAGGCGCGGTCGGACCGAGCGAACTCAACATTCCCGCGATCCGCGGCGTCGGCGGCAGCCTGTTGTACTTTGTCGACGGCAATTCGGCGCTTGGGGGCTGGTCGACGACGGATTTCGAGCCGGTGTCCGAAGCCAAGGCCGGTGCCGGGCTGTTCGCGGTCGATCACGTCTCGCAGACCATGTTCTACGAGGAAATGCTGACCTGGCTGCTGTTTTACACCTCACTGTTCGACACAAGGCGCACGCAAAGTCAGGCCGTGGTCGATCCAGGCGGTATCGTGCAGAGCCAGGTCATCGAAAGCGGCGCGCTCGATCAGCCCGGCAACGGCATGCGGATGGTGCTAAACGGATCGCAGAGCAATCAGACCATGTCGTCGCGTTTTGTCTATGAGTTCTTCGGTTCGGGGGTGCAGCACATCGCGCTGGCGACACACGACATCCGTGCCACGGTGGCCAAGCTTGCCGCCAATGGCATCGAGATGCTCGCGATGCCGGAGAATTATTATGATGATCTGGCGTCTCGCGGCGACCTGTCGAACGAGGATATCGCAGCCTTGAAGGCACAGAACATCCTCTACGACGCGGACTCGCAGGGCGCCTACTTCCAGGCCTATACCGCGACGATGGAGGGGGGCTTCTTCTTCGAGATCGTGCAGCGTGATCGCTATGCAGGCTACGGTGCATCGAACGCGGCGATTAGATTGAACGCTCAGGCGATCACTGCAAACCGGCTAAAGTAGTCGATGGACGGTCTGGTCGGCGCGCTCGCGATGAAAATTATGCGCACGACTTTAGCGCTCATGGCAAGACATGAGCGGCAGCGTCTCACACCCCCTTCGCCAGCTCCGTCAGAATGTGCTTCACCGACGGCGTGACGATCGCGACGAATTGCGTCTCGCGCTGGCGGCGGGCAGATTCGGCACCGTGGAGATAGCCGCGGGCGCCGGCCTGCAGCACGGCGGCCTGCGCCGCTTCCAGCGCCAGATAAGACACGTCCAGCCTGGCTTTGAGCACATCGAGGAAGCCGGCGCGGTCGGTCGGCTGCGGATCCTGCGCCAGCGCGCGCACGCGGGCGTGGAGGCGGTCGGCGCGCGCGTCGATCTCGTCCGGCCCCAGCGGCAGATGCTCGGCGAGCCGCCGGCCGGTGCTGTCGGCGCGCATGCTGGCGGCCGCGCCGCGCGCGGCGCCGAGCCCCATGCCGGCCTGCAGCAGCACGAAGCCCTTGCGGATGCGCGGAATGAACTTGCCGGCGTCGTGGCTGAGCACGTCGTCATCGGCTACGAAGGCGTCGCGGATCATCACCGTCACGGTGGCGCTGCCTTCGAGCGCGACGAAATGCGCATTCTGCGCCAGCGCGACGTTCTCGCTGCCGGCGCGGAACACCGCCATGACGCGGCGGTCCGGCTCGTCCTCCAGCGCGAACACCGCCGCGAACAGATGGCCGTTCTCCACATTCGACACGAAGGGCAGGCGGCCCGTGACCCGATAGCCGCCGGCCACCTTGCGGCCCTTCAGGGCCAAAGGCTCGATGCCGGAAAACGCCTTCATCGCATTGGACAGGCCGGTGCCGCCGAGCTGCGCGCCGGCAGCGACGCTCGCGAGATAGCGCTCGCGCGGCGCCGGATTGTCGGCCTGCGCCAGGTACCAGCCGAGCGCGTCCTGGCACCACATGCAGAAGCCGGTGGTGATGCAGGCGGCCGAAACCTCGGTCATGGCGTCGATGGCGCCGAGCAGTCCCGCGCCCGCTTCGCCGGACGTATGATGCGCGAAAGCGCCGGCCGCGCCGAGGCCCCGCAGCACGGCCTCGGGATAAAGCCCGTCCTCGTCGATCTGCCGCACCAGCGGCCGCAGATCGCGCGCGACGATGTCGGCGACGTTGCGGGCCGGCGCTTCAGCTTCGGCGAGGCGCGCTGACATCAGCCGTGATCCCGCGTCACCGCCACCGGCACCGGGTTCTGCACGGTGTTGAGCACCGGCGACCATTTGGCGGCGTGGGCGACGAGTTCGTCGAGTTCGGCTTCGCTGGCGCCGTCGGCGGCGACGCGCGCCTTGATACGCACGGCGGTGAGGCCGAGTGGCTTGGGCGACAGATCGCCGACGCCCCAGACCGACGTGATGTTGATATCGCCTTCGAGCTCGACCTCGATCGAGCGTACGGTCCAGCCGCGCGCCACGGCGTTGGCCTGAATGCCGACGGCGACGCAGGAGCCGAGCGCGGCGAGCAGCGCCTCGGTCGGGTTCGGCGCGGTGTCGTCGCCGAGGAGCTGCGGCGGCTCATCGACGATGTGCGCCGGCAGATTGCGGATGAAGTTCTGGTGGCGGAATTTCTTGCCTTCGGCAACGGTCCGGCAGCGCACGGTGCGCACGGCGGTGGGATCGGACTTGCCCTTGTTGGCGAGGGCTTCGAGGCCGGCCTTGTCGATCGGCTCGAAGGTGGCGACGGTCTTGAGCGAGGTGGCGGTCATGGTTGGTCTCCGGCTGTTTCTTGAAAGGTAGCGATCAGGCGGTCGGTGTCCAGTGCGCGCGCCGGATCAACAAAGCGAGAGCGGCGTCGAGAAGGAACCCGATGACGCCGATGAGAATGACGACGGCGCCGAGGCGGTCATAGGACAGCGTGTCGCGCGCGTCATTGATGGCGTAGCCGAGGCCGCTGGTAATGCCGAGGAATTCGGCCGGAACCAGCACGATCCAGGCGACGCCGAGCGCGAGCCGCAGCCCGCCGAAGATGTCGCGCGCTACGGCGGGAAAGATGACGCGATGCAGAATCGCGAGCGGCTTGCCGCCGAGATTGGAGGCCATCGCCAGCCACACCGGGTCGATGCGCTTCACGCCCGCGGCCGTGGAGAAAATGATCGGCCAGACCGACGCGACGGCAATGAGAAAAACGATGGCCCCGTTCCAGGTCGCGAACATCAGGATGGCGATTGGCATCCAGGCGAGGGGGCTGATCATGCGCAGGAACTGGAACGGAAACTGCAGCAATTCCTCGAGCAGCCGCCAGCGGCCGATGGCGAGGCCGACCGGCGTGCCGATGACAAAGGCCCAGAACAGGCCCTGCAGCACCCGCGACAGGCTCGGGCCGGCTGCCGCCGCGGCCTGCCCGGAGACGATCATCTGCCACAACGCGGTGAGCGTGGTCCCGGCGGTGAAGCCATGAAAGGCCGACAGGCGCGGCGTGCTCTGAATGATCAGGCCGCCGAGCCACCACAGGCCGACAATAATGCCGATGCCGGCGAGCGGCATAACAACGCGCCGCAGCGCCGTCAGCCTGAGAGCGGACGGCGCTGGTGGTGCGCTGGCATGATCGGCGGCAATGGACATCAGAGCGAAAGCACTTCCTGGCGCTCGAACGGGCTGGCGCGATCGACGCTCGGATCGTTGAGCCAGTCCGGGTTCTTGCCGATGGCTTCCTTGACGAAGCGGTAGTCGACGAGGTCCTTGGCGACGAAATCGGGATCGAGACCCTTGAGGAAGGTGGTGTCGCCTTCAACCACGGTCTTGTTCATATGCTCGACGATCAGCCGTGTCGCCGACGGATAGGGCCACGGCTGGAAGTCGATGCGGCCGTTCTTCCAGTCGCGGTGGCGAATGGCGCCGCTCTGGTCATAGGCCGGGCCGTAATCGGTGACCGCCTTCTCGACGACGTCGGCCGGCGTCGGCAGATAGCCCTTGCCATCGCGCGAGATCAGCTTGGCCACCTCGGCCTTGTTCTTCGAGGCATAGACATGGGCGCGGACAATAGCGTCGGTGACCTTCTGCGTCCATTCCGGCTTGTCGCGGGTGTAGCTCTCATTGGTGCAGATGACGCAGCACGGATGGTTTTTCCAGATGTCGCCGGTGAAGCGCAGCATCTTCGCGCCGGCGCGCAGTTCGCCGAGGGCATTGAATGGTTCGGCGACGATGTAGCCGTGGATCTTCTTCGCCGCGAGCGCGGTCGGCATGTCCGGCGGCGCCAGGATCTGCAGCGCGCATTCGTCGGGCGCGAGTTCGGCCGTTTCCGGCTTGATCACCGGCTTCACGCCGGATTCGCGCAGCGCGTATTGCAGCACGATGTTGTGCATCGAATACCAGAACGGCACCGCGATGCGCTTGCCGCCGAGATCGGCGAATTTGGTGATGCCGGTATCGCCGCCGACCACGAGGCCGGAGCCGTTGGTGTGGCCCCAGGCGAGGATCTTCACCGGGAACTTGTTGTTGTAACGCATCCACACCGGGATCGGCTTCAGGAGATGCACGAGATTGAACTTGCCGGAAGCAAAGCCCTCGACCAGCGCCGACCAACTGCGGATCAGCACCGGCGGCTCGGTCTTGAGGCCGGCTTCCTCGAAATAGCCCTTGGCATGCGCGGTCAAGAGCGCGGTGGCGTCGGTGATCGGCAGATAGCCGATGCGCACGACATCGTCGGTGGCCTGCGCCTTGGCGACGTCGATGCCCTTGGCGGCGAGCAAAGCGGCAAGGCCGCCGCGGGCGAGATAATCCAGCGTGTCGCGGCGCGTGATGCCGCCGCCGTCGAGCGGCGCGCAGCACAGGTCGGCATTGAACTTTTTAAAGAAATTGGACATGCGGTTGTTCTCCGGGTCAGGCGGCGTCGCGTTGGTCCGACAATTGGGCTCTCAATTCCTGTTCGGCATTGCTGCCGAGGACGATGTCGCGCTCGATGCGGCCCGGCGACGACGCCAGTACGAGTACGCGGTCGGCCAGCGCCGCCGCGTCGCTGAGATCGTGGGTGACGGTGACGAGCGTCATGCTGCGCGCCTTGGCCAGTCGGCGGATGTCGGCGCGCAGCGCGGCGCGGGTTTCCTGATCGAGCGCGGAGAAGGGTTCGTCGAGCAGCAGCACGGCGGGATCGCCGGCCAATGCGCGTGCGAGCGCGATGCGTTGCTGCTGGCCGCCGGACAATCCGGTCGGCAGCGCGTCGGCGCGCTCGGCAAGGCCAACCTGCGCGATCAGGCTGTCCGCCTTGGCGCGCGCGGCGGTGCGGTCCTTGCGCGCGGCCTTGGAGAAATGGAGCGGGAGGAGGACGTTGTCGCGGGCGGTCAGCCAGGGCAGCAAGGCCGGCCGCTGGAACATGAGCACCGGCTTGGTAGCCTGGCTGGCTGCCGGCGCGCCACCGACGCTGATGGCGCCCCGGCTCGGCCCGAGCAGCCCGGCCATCAGATGCAGAAGCGTCGATTTACCGGCGCCCGAGCGCCCGACAATGGCGACATGCTCGCCGGCCCCGATTGAGAAGGACAGGTCGGCGAGGATGGGGGTGCTGCCGTAATGAAACGAAAGCTGATGCGTTTGGATACTGCCGGCGGACATATCGGCAATATGGCGAGAATATTTTTTCTTTGAATTCCAAAGATGCGCGAAATGGAAGCATGAGCATGCTTCATAATTCTCAATATGGAGATTAAATTTACTGCATCCGCGACGTTATGCAGCGCTCCGTAGAATGAGTTGCCGCGATGGCGGGAAATACGCCAAATGAGCGGGGAGGCCGGCGCCTCCGGAACCGAAGGTCTCATGCTGCGCAATTTCTCAGGCGACGACGTCCATGCCGCCCTCGATTACCGATCGCTGATCGACGCCTTGCGCGAGGCGTTCCGGCAGGGCGGCGAGGCGATGCCGGTGCGTCAGGCCTATGACGTCGGGTTCGGCGGCGCGGCCGCGCACCTTCTCACCATGCCGGCCTGGCAGCGCGGCAAGACGCTTGGGGTCAAGCTGGTCACGGTGTTCCCGCAGAACGCCGCGCGCGGCCTCGGCGCCGTGTCGTCACTCTATGTCCTGTTCGACGGCGAGACCGGCGTGCCACGCGCCATGATCGACGGCGAGGCGTTGACCAACCGCCGCACGGCAGCGGCGTCCGCGCTGGCCTCGACCTATCTGTCGCGGCCGGACAGTGCGACTTTGCTGATGGTCGGCACCGGGCATCTGGCGCATCATCTGCCGGAGGCCCATGCGGCGGTGCGGCCGATCCAGAAAGTGCTGGTGTGGGGCCGCAACGGCGAGCGGGCCGAAGCGCTGGCGGCGAAGCTCAATGCCAAAGGGCTGGCGGCGACGGCCGTCAGCGATCTCGATACGGCGGTTGGTGAGGCGGACATCATCAGTTGCGCCACGACGTCCACCGAAGCGCTGGTGAAGGGGCGGCTCTTGCGCCCCGGCACGCATGTCGATCTGGTCGGCGCCTTCACGCCGCAGATGCGCGAATGCGACGACGACACCGTGCGCCGCGCCAATGTCTTCGTCGATACCCGCGCCGGCGCGCTCAAGGAAGCCGGCGACATATTGCAGCCGATCATGGCGGGCACGATCACAGCCGACGCCATTCGCGGCGATCTGCACGATCTGGCCAGCCTGGCGGTGGTTGGCCGTGGTGATGACTCCGAGATCACTCTGTTCAAATCGGTCGGCGCGGCCATCGAGGATCTGACCGCGGCCTCGCTGCTGGTGCGCGCATGAGAAACGACCCGCGCAGCCACGGCCTGTGGGAGCGCAGCGCGCCATCTGCGCCGGCCACCGCGCCGCTCGCCGGCGAGGTGAAGGCCGATGTCGCCATCATCGGCGCCGGTTTCACCGGCCTGTCGGCGGCGCTGCATCTGGCCGAAGGCGGCGCCAGAGTGGTCGTGCTCGAAGCGGTCGAAGCCGGTTTCGGCGGCTCGGGCCGCAATGTCGGTCTGGTGAATGCCGGCATGTGGGTGATGCCGGATGAACTGCCGGCCGTGCTCGGCGATGTCTACGGCGCGCGGCTGCTCGACCTGCTCGGCAACGCACCGCGTGCGGTGTTCGATCTGATCGACAAACATGGCATCGCTTGCGAGGCGGAGCGGCAGGGCACCTTGCATTGCGCGTTCGGCGAGGAAGGCCTTGCCGAGATCAAAGAGCGCGCGCGGCAGTGGCAGGCGCGCGGCGCGGCGGTGCGGTTGCTCGATGCAGCGGAGACGGCGCGCAAGGTCGGCACTTCCGCATACGCCGGCTCGCTGCTCGACGAGCGCGCTGGCACCATTCAGCCGCTCGCTTATGCGCGTGGGCTGGCCCATGCCGCGGTGCGCGCCGGCGTAGCGATTTACACATCGAGCCCGGTGACGGCGGCGAAGGACGATGGCGCGACGTGGCGGCTGACGACGCCGGGCGGCGCTGTCACCGCGCCGCAGGTCATCGTTGCCACGAATGCCTATACGACGACCTTGTGGCCGCAGCTTCGCGCCGAGCTGGTGCATTTGCCTTACTTCAACATGGCGACGCCGCCGCTGTCCGATAATCTGCGCCGCTCCATCCTGCCGGAGCGGCAGGGCGCGTGGGACACCAAGGAGATTCTCAGCTCCTTCCGCTTCGACAAGGAAGGCCGTTTCATCTTCGGCAGCGTCGGCGCGCTGCGCGGCACTGGCGGGCCGGTGCATCGCGGCTGGGGTCGCCGCGCCATGACGAAGCTGTTTCCGCAACTCAGGGGCATCGGCTTCGAGAGCGAATGGTATGGCTGGATCGGCATGACCGCCGACAACCTGCCGCGTTTCCACCGGCTCGGTCGCAATGTCATCTCGTTCAGCGGCTATAACGGCCGCGGCATCGCGCCGGGCACGGTATTCGGGCGCTGCCTGGCCGATCTTGCGCTGGGCAAGGTTGGCGATGGCGATCTGCCATTGCCGGTAAGCGAGCCGCAGGCCGCGTCCTTGCGCGCGGCGAAGGAAATCTACTACGAGGTGGGCGCGCAGGTAGCGCATGTCGCCGGTGCACGGTTTTAAACAGGTCAGGCCATGACGAATATCAGCAGCGAAGTCCGCAATGTTCTCGACGCGCTCGGCGTGCCGCCGGCGCAGACGCAGGGCGGTACTTTGAAGGTCGTGTCGCCGGTAGACGGCGCGGTGGTGGCCGAAGTGCCGGAAACGACGCCGGTCGAGGCGGGGAAGCTGATCGGCCGTGCACATGAAGCCTATATCCAGTGGCGCGCGGTCCCCGCCCCCCGCCGCGGCGAGTTCGTGCGCGTGCTCGGCGAGGAATTGCGCGCCGCCAAGCCCGCGCTCGGCAGGCTTGTCAGCCTCGAAGTCGGCAAGTCGCCCTCCGAGGGCCTGGGCGAAGTGCAGGAGATGATCGACATCTGCGACTTCGCTGTCGGCCTGTCGCGGCAGCTCTACGGTCTGGTCATCCAGTCCGAGCGCGAGGATCACCGTTTGACCGAGCAATGGCATCCGGCCGGCGTGGTTGGCGTCATCTCGGCGTTCAACTTCCCGGTCGCGGTGTGGTCATGGAACGCGGCGCTCGCCTTTGTCTGCGGCGACTCGGTGGTGTGGAAGCCATCGGAGAAGGCGCCGCTTTCTGCAATGGCTGTAACGGCGGTTACGGCTCGCGCGGCCAGGAAGTTCGGCGGCGTGCCGGACGGCTTGCTCACCACGCTGATCGGCGGCCGCGACATCGGCGAGGTGCTGGTGGACGATGCGCGCGTGCCGGTCGTCTCCGCGACGGGCTCGACGCGCATGGGCCGCATCGTCGGCGAGCGCGTCGCGCGCCGCTTCGGCCGCGCCATTCTCGAACTCGGCGGCAACAACGCCTCGATCGTGACGCCGTCGGCCGACCTCGATCTCACCTTGCGCGCCGTCGCCTTCGGCGCCATGGGTACGGCCGGTCAGCGCTGCACCACCATGCGGCGCCTGATCGTGCATGAGAGCGTCTACGACAAGCTCGTGCCCAAGCTGGTCTCGGTCTACAAGTCGATCTCCATCGGCAACCCGATCACTTCGGACGCGCTGGTCGGTCCGCTGATCGACGGCCGCGCTTTCGAGGCGATGCAGGCCGCGCTCGCAGCGGCGAAGAAAGCGGGTGGTACGGTCCATGGCGGCGAGCGCGTCGACATCAACGGCCCGAACTCGTTCTATGCGCGGCCGGCGCTGGTCGAGATGCCGGCACAAACCGACACGGTGTGCGAAGAGACCTTTGCGCCGATCCTCTATGTGCTCAAGTACAAGGACCTCGACGAAGCCATCGCGCTGCATAACGGCGTGCCGCAGGGCTTGTCGTCGTCGATCTTCGGCACCGACATCCGCGAGATCGAAACCTTCCTGTCGGCGCGCGGCTCCGACTGCGGCATCGCCAATGTGAACATGGGCACGTCGGGCGCGGAAATCGGCGGCGCCTTCGGCGGCGAAAAGGAAACCGGGGGCGGCCGCGAAAGCGGCACCGACGCCTGGAAATCCTACATGCGGCGCCAGACCAGCGCCGTGAACTACGGCCGGAAGCTGCCGCTCGCTCAGGGCGTCAAGTTCGATATCTGAGCGAAGCCTTCGCGGTTCAGGCGCGGCGCGCGAGTAATGCGGCCCTGGCAGCGCGCGCCTTGATGCGACGGGCACGCTGGTCGATCAGATCGGTCGCCGTCAACAGGATGATCATGCTGAGCGTTGCGGCCGCGGCCGTCAGCGCCAGCACAATCAGCAGCGGGTAACCGAACAAGTAGATCAGCGCTGCGATGAGAACGAAGAGGTTGCCGAAGAAGTAATACTTCGCATCGGCCGCGCCGTGGACCGCGTCCTTCAGCAGCCACCCGAAAACGGGAACGTGAAAGAAGCTGCGGGCGATGGCGGTCATGAGTGGCCTCTTATGCACGGCATTCGAATGCGAGGTGCCTTGGCATGATCACGGGCCAAAATGAACCGCGCCAATGGCGTAGCCGTCCTGCGTCCGATGCGCATCTGGGCGGGAACGGCGTGGTTTCCCAATACCCTTTCAATATCAGCAGTTTGACCGGTTCCTCTGCGGCATGGTAGGCACCCGCCGGCTTCCACGTCCCGCCATTTTTCCGAACGCTTCTGCAAGCACGCACAGGTCCATGACACGTCAACGTCGCTGGCTGTTACTGGCCCTGACCGCGCTCGTGGTCGTGGCGGCTGTTCTCGCCATGGTCTGGCTGTTCTGGGGCGTGACCACCGTCAGCGCGTTGCAAACGCGTGTCGCGAGTTTGGGCCACTGGGCGCCCGCCGGCTTCATCCTGCTCTATGCCATCAGCACGGTGGCGGGACTGCCTGGCGGCATTCTCGATGTGGTCGGCGGCGCGGTGTTCGGCCCGGTCTATGGCAGTCTCATCAATCTTGCCGGCGGCACGTTGGGGGCGGCTGGCGCCTTTCTGCTGGCGCGTTATGTCGCGGCCGACTGGGTGCGTCGCCGTGCCGGCCCGCGCGTGCAGAAGGTGATGACCAGCGTCGAAGAGGACGGCTGGCGCTTCGTCGCCTTCGTGCGCCTCGTGCCGGTGATCCCCTACACGATCGTCAACTACATGCTCGGCCTGACGCGCATTCCGTTCTGGCACTACGTCATCGCCACCGTCGTGTTCATGGCGCCGTCGACGGTGGCCTATACCTATATCGGTCATGCCGGCACCCAGGCGCTGGCCGGCGATACCGACAACATCCGCTATGCACTGTTGATGCTGGCGGTGATCGCGATCGTTATTTTCGCGCCGCAATTTTACAAGCGCTGGCGCAACGCCAGGACCGAGCAGCAATCGCCGCCGGTTTAGCCCGCGGCCATCGCCCGCGGAAGCGGGCGATCCAGTACACACAAACTTTCAAGAGAGCACTGGATGCCCCGCTTTCGCGGGGCATGACGTGTTCACCAGAACCGCCTGGTTGCGATCGCGGCGCCTTCGGCCATGGCCTTGAGCTTGGCGAACACCACCTGCGGATCGACCGCGGCCTGGCCGACCCAGGTGCCGTAGCCGCAATCCGAACCGGCGATGACGTTCTCGCGGCCGACCAGCTTGGCGTAGCGGCCGATGCGCTGCGCGATCAGTTCGGGATGCTCGATGAAGTTCGATTTGGATTCCAGCACGCCGGGGATCAGCACCTTGCCGTCCGGCAGCTTCACCGTCTCGAACACCGCCCATTCGTGGGCATGACGCGGATTGGCGGCCTCAAGCGAGATGGCGACGGGCTTGGCCTTGAACACGATGTCGATGATGTCGGAAAGCGGCACGTCGAAATGGTGCGGGCCTTCGTAATTGCCCCAGCACAGATGCATGCGCAGCTGCTCGGCCGGAATGTTGGCGACGGCGTGGTTGAGCGCTTCGATATGGAGCTGCGCGCGCTTGCGGAAACCGGCGAGATCGAGATCGGCGTATTGAATGTGCCGGCCCATGCCGAGATCGGGGCAGTCGATCTGCAGCACGAGGCCGGCCTTGGCCACCGCCTCGTATTCGTACTTCATCGCGTCGGCGATGGCGTAGATATAGGTCTCGAAATCCTTGTAGTGGTCGTTGCGGAAGAACAGCGACACGACGCCGGGGGAGGCGGCGCTCATGAAGCCGCCGACATGCGGCACGGTCTTGAGCGCGTCCTTGAGGTTGGCGATGTCGTCGAGCGGCGCCTGCTTGTCGCGCACGGTGATATCGGCGTTGCAGGCGGGCGTCTTGCGGCGCGAGCGGCCGGGATCGCCGAACACTTTCTTTTCCAGCGCCGGGAATTCGTGAACGTCCTGATAGATGAAGGTGTTGCCGGTGCCGCCGAAGCCGCCCAGCCGGTCCTTGACGTAGGTGGCGTAGCTTGGCTTCGACATCTCGCCGTCATTGATGAGGTCGACGCCGGCGTCGGCCTGCTTCTTCACCACGTCGGCGACGGCGGCGCGGATGTGTTCGGCCAGCGCATGGGGCTCAACCGGCACGCCTTCTTCCTTGGCGTACATGATCCGGATGAGGTCGTCGGGGCGGGGCAGGCTGCCGGTGTGGGTGGTCAAAAAACGGTCGCGGCTGCGCTGCATGGCTGCTCCTCGGTTCCTCGCTGGCGGCTTTTCGGCGGGCCTTTTGGGCTGTGGCCCGCCGGACTGTAAAGCACGGGGGAGCCCTGAACCACACCCCTGCACCTTTCGTTGACAGGGGGCCTCCGGACCCCTAAAAACCCGGCCAAAGCTGACCTAGTGAGATTGCAATGAAGATCCGTAACTCATTGAAATCGCTGCGTGGGCGCCACCGGAACAACAAGCTGGTCCGGCGCAAAGGCCGCGTTTTCATCATCAACAAGACCAATCCGCGCTTTAAGGCCCGCCAGGGCTAAGGCGACCGCCGCCAGGCCCTTTACCGGCCTCGGGCCGGTTTCCTTCTCAAAAGCCGCTGATTTGCCATGAAGCGCGGAGACGCTAGTCTCTGCCCATGGATCGATTCCGCACGTCCGCCGCCTTGATCGCCGCCGCGCTGGCCCTTGGCCTGAGCGCGGTTACGCCCGTGCCCGCCCTGGCCGAGCCGGGGAGCTGGGTCGAGCCGCCGCCGAACACCCCCAAGCGCAAGCCGTTCAGCGAAGACCTCAATTTCCTGTTCGGCGCGCTGAAAGTGGCGCCGGACGACACCAGCGCCAAGGCCATTGAGCAGCGCATCTGGGCGCAGTGGATGGTGTCGACGAGCGACACCACCAACCTGCTGATGACCCGGGTGCGCACCGCCATCGAGGCCAAGGATATGGATCTCGCGATCAAGCTGCTCGATGGCATCGTCAAGATCCGGCCTGACTATGTCGAAGGCTGGAACCGCCGCGCCACGCTCTATTATATGAAAAAGGATTACGGCCGCTCGCTGGCCGACATTCGCGAGGTGCTGCGCCGGGAGCCGCGCCACTTCGGCGCGCTGGCGGGCCTCGGCCTCATCCTCCAGGACCTCGGCGACGACAAGCGCGCGCTCGATGCCTACCGCCGCGCGATCGATGTCTATCCGCGGCTGCAGCGCATTCCGGACGTTGTGAAGAAGCTGCAGGAAGAAGTCGAAGGCCGCGATATCTAGCGGATGACTTCGTCAGTGCCGGGAACGCTCGGCTTCACGCAAGACATTCAGCGGCAATAGCGGCTTGGGCATAAACATGGCCTGCTCGGGCAGTTGCTCCCCGATGTCTTGACCGGACGAGACAATGACGCGGAGGTCAGGATAATGCTCGTGCGCGACGCGCGCGAGTTCGATCCCGTCGAACTTTCCGCCCGGGCTGGCATCGGTAATGAGCATGCTCAGCATCGGACCGATACGCGCCAGCACCTCCATCGCTACTTCGGTGCTGTCGCACTGGACCACGCCCATCTCGCATTCCTCGAGCAGCATCGCGACCATGTTGCGTTGGTTCTCGTCATCCTCGACCACCAGCGCCATTGGTTTGAAAGGTGTCGGCTTCAACGGTGTCGATTGTCCCATTGCTCGGCTCCCTTGTTGGCGAGACGTTCAAGGACAAGCGGACATTGCGGCATTTTGTTCGCGGGAAACCGGCGGTTTATGACTTTCGCGACGGAAATGTTGCGAAAAGTGATCGCGCGGTGCGCGTGCGCATCTCGGGTTCCGTGGAACTTCGTTGTTTATTGTTCTTCGAGAGCCCGCCGCAACCGGCGCACGATGACGCCGCGGGCGCGGTCGTCGGCGGCAGCCTCGATGCGGTCGTTGATATCGAGGATCAATTTCGACATGTCGTTGTGCCAATCGAGCGAAATCACGGCTTCCGGCGCCAGACGCCGGCGCTGCTTGCCGTCGATCGGGGTCGGCGCCGCGGTTGTCAATTCAAAGATGTCGTCGAGGACCGGCACATGCACTTTGGCGGCTGGCACGAAGCGCTCGGCGATGCGCTCCGACAGGGCGGCCAGCGCCGGCTCTTCGCCGTGCACCAGAAACACCGCGCGTTCGATCGGTCGCCGGCCGGCGATCCAGCGCGCGAGTTCGGGCCCGTCGGCGTGACCGGAATACTCGTCGAATGAGGCGATGCGCGCCTTGACCTTGATCTCTTCGCCCTGGATGCGCACGGCCTTTGCACCATCCACCAGAAAACGGCCGAGTGTGCCCTGCGCCTGAAAGCCCGACAGCATCACGGTGGCGTTGGCGCGCCACAGCCAGCGCTTGAGATGGTGGCGGATGCGACCGGCGTCGCACATGCCGCTGCCGGCAATGATGACGTGAAAGCCGGTGAATTTGGCGATTGCCTTGCTCTCGTCGACCGTCTCGGTGAAGCGCAAGTGCGGCGACGCCAGCATGCGGTGGACGTCGATGTCGGTGGTCAGCTCGGCGGCGTGCTGACGAAAGACCTCGGTGGCGCGGATGGCCAGCGGCGAGTCGAGAAAGATCGGCGCCGTGGGCACGAGGCCTTCTTCCATCAGGTCGATCAATTCGACGATCAGCTCCTGGGTGCGCTCGACGGCAAAGGCCGGGATGAGCAGCGGTCCGCCGGCCGCGTGTGCGGCGCGCACCATCTCGGCGAGCCTGGCGCGGCGGGCCGGCGGCGTGATCGCCGGTCGGTCGGTGCCGCCATAGGTCGATTCCGATATCACATAGTCAAATCCGGCCGGCGCCGCCGGATCCGGCTGCAACAGCTTGGCATCCGGCCCGACATCGCCGGAGAACAGGAGCCGCAGCGGCTTGCTGCCGTTGCCTTCGCTCTCGAATTCGATTTCGATCGAGGCCGAGCCGAGGAGGTGGCCGGCATTCCAGTAGCGCACACGCACGCCGGCCATTGGCGTGGTCCAGGTCTCGTATTCGACCGGCTGAAAGGCATGCAGCGACGCCGCGGCATCGGCCGCCGTGTAGATCGGCGTGACCTCGGGCCGGCCGCGCGAGGCGTTACGGCGGTTCAGCGCCACGACTTCGGATTCCTGGATGCTGCCGGCATCCGGCAGCATGTAGGAGCACAGGTCGATGGTGCCGCGTGTCGCCAAGATGTGGCCACGGAAGCCGGCGCGCACCAGCTTCGGCAGCAGGCCGCTGTGATCGATGTGGGCGTGCGTGAGCAGCACCGCGTCGATGTCGACCGGATTGAAGGGGAAGGCGCCGTAGTTGAGCTCCTTGAGCGTCTTGGAGCCCTGATACATGCCGCAGTCGACGAGCAGCCGTCCCGCCTTGCTCTGAATGAGATAGCAGGAGCCGGTGACGGTGCGCGCGGCTCCACAGAATTGCAGCGTGACGCTCATGGCATCGTGTCCGTTGGTCGCGGAATGATCGGCTCTAGTTACCAGCACGCACGAGAAGTCGCACGTCAGGCCGCTGCCACCGGCGCCCCCTGCGATGACGGGCGACCGCTCAGGCGCTGCAGCGCGGCAACATTGGCGGTGACCGAGGCCATGCAGCAACGGCATTTGCCCTGCGATTTGGCCTCGTACAGCGCGGCGTCGGCGGCTGCGAGCAGGTCTTCGAATGTCGCGCCGTGGTGTGGCGCCATGGCGATGCCGATGCTGAGGCCGATATGGGCGGTTGCGCCGCCGCCGAGGTCGTAAGTGGACGACACCTCTGCGATCAGTTGCTCGGCGAAGGCGAGCGTCGCCGCCGGGTCGCGATCGTTCACCAGCGTCACGAATTCATCGCCGCCGATACGCGCGGCGATATCGTCCGCCCGCAACATCCGCCGCAACCGTTCGGCGACCAGCTTGAGCAGGGCGTCGCCCGCCGCATGGCCGAAGGTGTCGTTGACCGCCTTGAAGCCGTCGAGATCGACGAACAGCAATGACAGGGAGCGCTCGCCGTCGCGCGCCGCGGCGAGGCTGGCATTCGCCGCGTTCACGAGGCCATGCCGGTTCGACAGGCCGGTGAGAGCGTCGTGCCGCGCGCGATGATCGTTCTCGCGCTCGGCCAGCATGCTGCTCACCAGCATTTTGTTGAATTTGAATGCCGCCGCCGCCATCGCGACCACGTACATCGGCGCCTGGATGAAGACGAGGGACATCAGCAGTTCGCCGGACAGCGCCGCGCCGATCAGGCTCGGGCCGATGCTCGTCAGCATCATGGCGGTGGCGAAACGCGGCGCGCCGAAATTGCGCATGCAGATGCCGCCGACCATCGCCGCGCCCGACAGACAGGCGACGCAGGCGACAAGCCAGTCGCCGCTCGCCATGCTGACGACGATGCCGTAGCCGACGCCGCAACTCCAGGCGAGCCCCAGCAAGACATAGAGGTCGGTCGGAGTCTTGCGGCCCGCCAGCGCGGCGCGCCGTGCGATCAGCAGAACGGCAAGGCGGGCGAGGCAAACGACGATTTCAAAAGCGAACCAGATGACGAAGGCCGGGCGCTGAGTACGCACCGCGATGACCGCGGAAATCAGAATTGTGTTGAAAGCGCCGCCGAAGAAGACAGGCAGGCTGCCAAACAGGGTGCCGATAAGCGCTTGCCGGATTTGCGTGGGGACGTTCGGGCCTGCATCGGCCAACCAGCGGGTCCATCGCCAGCTTGGCAAGCTATAGACCCTGACGTCGCTCTGCATCCCTGTCCCCGTTTCGGGCTCTAAAGACACCTCGGGGCTTAACATCGGCTTTACAGCGTCGTTTCACCGTTGCGGTGATTGCCGAACAGTAAACGTCAACGCGAAAACGCCATCCGATACCGGCGTCGCCGATCAATCCTCGTTTTCGTCGGCTCCCACATACGCGATTCGCAGCATGTTGGTCGCGCCGGGCGTGCCGAGCGGCACGCCGGCGACGATGATGACGCGCTGACCCGTCTTGGCGAAGCCTTCCCGGAAGGCGATGCGGCAAGCGCGATCGACCATATCGTCCTGGTCCTGCGCGTCCTCGTTGACGACGACGCAATGCACGCCCCAGGCCACGGCAAGGCGGCGGCCGGTTTCCAGCTTCGGAGACAATGCTACCACCGGCGGGCGCGGGCGCTCGCGTGCTACCCGCAGCGCGGTCGAGCCCGACGATGTCCAGCAGATCACCGCGGCGAGGTCGAGGGTATCGGCGATATGACGCGCGGCATCGGCGATGGCGTCGGCGCCGGTCGCTTCCGGCTTGGTACGCTGCGCATTGATGATTTCCCGATAGGGCGGGTCGCTTTCGACCTGCGCCGCGATGCGGCTCATGGTCGAGACCGCTTCGAGCGGATATTGGCCGGCAGCCGATTCCGCCGACAGCATCACTGCGTCGGCGCCTTCGTAGATCGCGGTGGCGACGTCGGAGACTTCGGCGCGGGTGGGCACCGGCGAGGAGATCATCGACTCCAGCATCTGTGTCGCGACCACGACCGGCTTGCCGGTCGCACGGCAGAGCCGCGTCATCTGCTTCTGCACGCCGGGCACTTTCTCGAGCGGCATCTCGACACCGAGATCGCCGCGCGCCACCATCAGAGCATCGGCGATTTCGATGATCTCGTTGAGACGCGCGACGGCCTGCGGCTTCTCGATCTTGACCATCACCAGCGCGCGGCCGCGCGCCAGTTTCTTGGCCTCGGCCACGTCCTCGGGGCGTTGCACGAAAGACAGAGCGAGCCAGTCGATGCCGGCTTCGAGCGCAGCTTCCAGATCGGACAAATCCTTCGCGGTGAGCGCCGAGACCGGGATCGTCGTGTCCGGCACACTGACGCCCTTGCGGTCCGACAGCTTGCCGGCGACTTCGACGCGCGATGTAACGCGGCCGGGCTCCACCTTGGTCACGGTGAGCCTCACCTTGCCGTCATCGATCAACAGCGTGTGGCCGGGCTGGACGGCGGCAATGATTTCCGGATGCGGCAGATAAATGCGATCGGCGCCGCCGATGGCGGGATTGGAATCAAGCACGACGGTGTCGCCTTGCTTCACCGCGATCGATCCCCCCTCGATCGTGCCGAGCCGAAGCTTCGGGCCTTGCAAGTCGGCGAGGATGCCGATCGGACGGCCATTGTCCTCCTCGACCTGACGGATCACCGCCACCAGTTCGCGCAGGCGCTCCTGGCTCGTATGGCTCATGTTGATGCGGAAGACGTCGGCGCCGGCCTTGAACAACGCATCGATCATGTCGCGGCTGGACGAAGCCGGTCCCAGCGTGGCCACGATCTTGGCGCGTCGGTGGCGTCTCATCGGCGCAGTCCTTCCTTATTCATATCTGGCGGCGGCATAGGCGGTCCGGAACCGCCCGGGGGCGGACCCGGCGTGCGCGGCGGCGGTCCGCCGCGTGGCAACAGCGGCCGGTCGACAGGTTGCTCGGCGGTGTCGGTCAGTTGCACCGTCCACGACCGCTGCTCCTGCGTATCGACTTCGAAATAGCCGGTGCGGTCATAGCCGCGCGTCAGACAATTTTCGGTGCCGCGGATGGTGAACTCCTTCTCGCGCGAACACATGAAGGCCTGGCCCGACCACTCGCCGCCGCGATCGTAGTCGATCGCGTAGATGTAATAATAGCGCGCCACCAGCGTGCCGCGCAAAAGTGTGTCGCAGCTGCGTGCCGATATGTTCCACCAGCCTTCGGTGATCCAGCCTTCGGCGTCCTTGTAGCCGAGCGCGACGCCGACGCGGCTGCCGGTGTTGTTGCAGAGCCGAAAATCGGCGCGCGCCGGTTCGGCGGCCGCGAAGGCAAAGATCATCAGCGCCGGCAGCATAAGAGCGGCGAGGCGAAGGACGCGGCATCTGGTGAGGGAAAAAAGCAAAGCGGTCACGGTGCCAGCGTGTTCGAACGATTGGACGTTGTAAAGCAGGCCGTCATGGCGTGTCGACGACGATCGCGCGAAAGTCGTTGACGTTGGTGAAAGTCGGGCCCGGCTCGAGCAGGTCGTCGAGGCGCGCGAAGAATTCGGTGGAGTTATTGTCAGCCAGAAACGCGGCGGGATCGAGGCCAAGGGCCTTGGCGCGAGCCGCTGTGCCGCCGTCGACATAGGCGCCCGCTGGGTCCGTTGCGGCGCCGCCGCCGCCATCCGTACCGTCAGTATCGCCGGCGATCGCCGCCACGCCGCGCAGCCCGGCCAGCGGCGCAACCAGCGCCAGCGCATATTCCTGGTTCGGACCGCCGCGGCCCTTGCCGCGCATGGTGACGGTCAATTCGCCGCCGGACACGATCACGGCGCGCCGGCCCTGCGCCCGCAGATCGAGCGCCATGGCGGCATGCGCGGCGGCGACCTCGCGGGCCTCGCCCTCGACATCGGCGCCGAGCGAGATGCATTCATAACCCGCCCCGACAATGGCCTTCTCGGCCGCCTTGAGTGCGTCTATCGGACGCGCCGCCAGCACGAAGGACGCATGCGCCAGCTTCGGATCGCCCGGCTTGGGCGATTCATTGGCCGGATCGTTCAGCGCCTGCGTCACCGCGGCCGGCAGATCGAGCTTGTACTTGGCGACAATGGCGCGCGCGTCCGCCAAGGTCGTCGGATCGGGCACCGTCGGCCCCGAGCCGATCGCCGAGGGATCGTCACCCGGCACGTCGGAAATCGCGACGGTGATGACCTTGGCCGGAAACGCATGCGCGGCCAGGCGTCCGCCCTTGATGCGCGAGAGATGCTTGCGCACGGTGTTGATCTCGCCGATATGCGCGCCGCTGCGCAGCAGCGCCCGCGTCACCGCCTGTTTGTCGGCAAACGAAATGCCGTCCGCCGGCGCGATCCAGTTGGCCGAGGCGCCGCCCGACATCAGCACCAGCACAATGTCGTCGGCGCCGGCACTGCCGGCGAGCTCCAGCGCGCGCGCCGCGCCCTTGAGCCCGGCTTCGTCCGGCACCGGATGGCCCGCCTCGATCATGGTGACGACGCGGGTGGGCCGGCCATAGCCATGCCGGGCCACCGCAATGCCGGCGAGGCGGTCGGCGGGCAGCTTGAGCGTGTCGAGATAGTGCCGTTCGGCGGTTTCGACCATGGAGCCGGCGGCCTTGCCGGCGGCGAGCAGGATGATGCGGCCTTTCGGCGGCGTGGGCAGCAGCGGCGGCAGAAACGTCGACGGGTGGGCGGCGGCCACCGCCGTCTCGAACAATCCTGTGAGAAATGGTCGCAGCCCGTCACCCATCAGACTTTTTCCTACCTGTCCCGACGCCAAATAGCGTTTATAATTTTTCCAGTTCTAACAAGGCAGTACGGACGCATCACCGACTTTGGTCGCCAGGCGTGGCGCTCAATCAGGGTCGGTGAAAAGCCCCGGCTGCAACGAACGCGGAAAAACCGCGCCCGGCAACAGACATTCCTCGAGGGAGGGAACTGATGGCGTCTATTTCGTTCACGATCAATGAAAAACCTGCGCGCGTGGATGCAGAGGCGGACACGCCGCTGCTCTGGGTGGTGCGCGAACAGCTCAAGCTGACCGGCACCAAATTCGGCTGCGGCTCGGGCCTGTGCGGCGCCTGTACCGTCCATGTCGACGGCCAGCCGGTGCGCTCCTGCCAGACCTCGATCTCGCAGGTCGAAGGCCGCAAGGTCACGACCATCGAGGGCTTGTCGCCGGACGGCCAGCATCCGCTGCAGAAGGCCTGGGTGACCGAGCAGGTGCCGCAATGCGGCTACTGCCAGTCGGGCCAGATCATGCAGGCGGCGGCCTTGCTCGCCACCAACAAGCAGCCGACGCGCGAGCAGATCGTCGAACACATGGACGGCAATATCTGCCGCTGCGGCACCTATCCGCGCATCGTGCGCGCCATCGAACGCGCCGCGGGAGGCCGGTCATGAACGTGATGGACAAATCCATGCGTAACGAGAGCGGCCTGACGCGCCGCCAGATGCTCGCCGGCTCCGCCGGTCTCACCTTCGCCTTTGCCTTCGCGCCCGCCATGGACGCTTTGGCGCAAGGGGCCGCCGGCAAGCTCAACGCCTATGTCACCATCGCCGCCGATGGGGCGATCACCATCCTGATGCCGGCGCCGGAAATGGGCCAGGGCGTCAACACCACGCTGCCGCTGATCATCGCCGAAGAGCTCGATGCCGACTGGAGCAAGGTGAAGGTGGAGCAGGCCCCGGTGAACCCGGCCTATAACCATCCGGTTTTCCGCGCGCAGTATCAGGTCGCGAGCCTGACGACGCGCGGCTACTGGATGCCGCTGCGCACCGCGGGCGCGCAGGCCCGCCGCGTGCTGCTCGATGGGGCGGCGGCGAAGTGGAATGTGCCGGTCACCGAACTCACCACCGAGCCGAGCACGATCGTGCATGCCGCCTCGAACCGCAAGATGAGCTACGGCGAGGCCGCTTCGCTCGCGCAGGTTTCCGGCGCTCTGCCAGAAATCAAGCCGGAGCAGCTCAAGCCGGCGGCGCAATTCCGCCTGCTCGGCAAGGACGTGCCGCGCCACGATCTGCCGGACAAATCGAGCGGCAAGCTCGTTTACGCCAGCGACGTGCAGGTGCCGGGCATGCTCTACGGCACCATCGTGCGCGCGCCGGCGCGTGGCTCGGGGCCGTCCTCGTTCAATCAGGACGAGATCAAGAAGCAGCCGGGCGTTGTCGATGCGGTGGCGTTCGATCATGCCATCGGCATTGTCGCGCAATCGGTGCCGCAGCTTTTTGCCGCGCGCCAGAAGGTGAAAGCGACCTGGAAGGACGCCAAGGCATCCAAGATGGATTCCGCCCGCGACCTGAAGGAGTATCTTGCCGCGGTTCGCGACACCGCGAAGAAGGGTGTCGTCGTGCGCAAGACCGGCGAGGCCGAGCAGGCTTTGGCCGGCGCGGCCAAGGTCATCTCCGCCGAGTTCACCTCGCCTTACGTCTATCACGCGCAGATGGAGCCCTTGAGCTGCACTGCGTCGGTGACGGCCGATGGCGTCGAGGTCTGGGCCGGCACGCAGTGGCCGACCAAGTCGGTTGAAGAAGCGGCCAAGGCGGCGGGCACGACGCCGGACAAGGTCAAATTCCACACGCTGCAAATGGGCGGCGGCTATGGCCGTCGCGCATTCGTCGAATACGTCACGGACGCCGTGATGCTGTCGAAGGCGGTCGGCAAGCCAGTGAAGATGGTGCAGAGCCGCGAGGACGACATCCGCGTCGGCCGCTTCCGGCCGATGACGGCGCAGAAGGTCGATGTCGGTCTCGACGCGGACGGCAAGGTGATCGCGTGGCGCCATCGTCTCGCCGCTGAGCCGGTCGCGCCTTATGTCTATAACCAGGCGCGTCTCGACGCCGACAAGGGCGTCGATCTCATCGTCATCTACGGCGCCGACGTGCCCTTCTACGACGTGCCGGCGCACCTCACCGAGCATCTTTATGAGGATCGCGGCGCGCGCGTCGCGGCCTATCGCGGTATCGGCGCGGGCTACACCAACCTCGCCAACGAAGCGATGATCGACGAGATCGCGCTCGCCACCGGCAAGGATCCCTTCGAGTTCAGGCTCGCTCTGCTCAAGGATCCGCGCGCCAAGGCCATCGTCTCGCGCGTCGCCGAGATGGCGGAGTGGAAGCGCAAGCGCACCGATGGCCGTGCGCTTGGCATGGCCTTCTCCAAGCTCGGCCTGCCGCCGGTCGGCTTCTCGATGATCGCCACGGTCGCCGAGATTTCCGCCGACCAGGCGAGCGGCAAGATCAAGGTGCACAACATGTGGAGCGTCGCCGATGTCGGCCTGCCGTTGCAGCCGAACAATGTCGCCGCGCAGATCGAGGGCGCCTTGATCTATGGCCTCAGCGGTGCGCTGAAGGAGGCGATCTCGATCAAGGACGGCGCGGTGGAGCAATCGAACTTCCACGATTACGAGGTGCTGCGGCAGTCCGACATTCCGCGGATTGAGGTCGAGGTGGTGCGCTCCGGCGACATTCCGCTGCCGGTCGGCGAACTGGCCATCGGCTGCACCGCGCCGGCGGTCGCCAATGCCTTCCTGGCGCTGACGGGAAAGAAACTGCGCGATATGCCGTTTTCGCCCGATACCGTGAAAGCGGCATTGAAGGCCTGATATTGCCGCTGACCTGGACGACCCGCCGCGTTCCTTCCCGGAATGCGGCGGGTTTTCTTATGGAATCCGCCGCCCGGCGACCCTATCTTCCAAGACAACCGAGGAAAGGCCGTTTTCCATGAGCGCCGAATTCGACGAAAAGACCCGCACCGAACTCGAAGCCGCGGTTTACCGCCGGCTGGTCGAACATCTGCGCGGCCGCACCGACGTGCAGAACATCGACCTGATGAATCTCGCCGGCTTCTGCCGCAACTGCCTGTCCAACTGGATGAAGGACGCCGCCGACGCGAGCGGCGTGCCCCTGTCGAAGGATGAGGCCCGCGAGATCGTCTATGGCGAGCCCTACGATCAGTGGCGCGCGAAACATCAGAAGGAAGCAACCGCCGAGCAGAAGGCGGCGTTTGACAAGAGCAACCCGCACCGGCACTGAATCCTCCTGCAATGACAGGAGACGCGGGTGGCTACGCTTCACATCAAGAACATCGGTGAATTCTTCACGGGCGATCTCGCTAGGCCGCAACTGCCGGTGAAGTCGCTGCTCATCGCCGACAAGCGCATCGCCGCCTTTGACCCGCCGGCGGACACCAAAGCCGACGCCGTGCTCGACGCCGGCAACAGCGCGGTGATGCCCGGTCTTGTCGATGGCCATGTCCATCCGGTGTTCGGCGAATGGACGCCGACGCAGGACGCGATCGGCTGGATCGGCAATTACGTTCATGGCGGCACCACCACCATGATCTCGGCGAGCGAATTGCATGTGCCGGGGCTCGATTATGGAAATCTCACACCCGATCTCGTGACGTCGCTGGCGGTGGTCACCGCCTCCACTACCGGCCGCGTGCGTTGGAGCGGCGCCAAGGTTCACGCCGGCACGGTGATCCTCGTGCCCGGCATGAACGAAAGCCACTTCGACCGGCTCAGGGATGCCGGCGCCATCCTCGCCAAATATCTGTTCTTCCCGCTGGCGCAGAACAAGGATGAGGCGCTGCGCTACAACGCCTGGGCGCGCGAGCGCGGCATCCGCATGAAGGTTCACACCGGCGGCGTATCGCGCTCCGGACTGAGCCAGGTGTGCGGCTACGACATTCTCTCGTGGCTTCAGCCCGACATCGCCGCGCATATCAGCGGCGGCCCGATCCCGATGAGCGACGATGACCTCGACAAGGTGATCGACCGCACCGATTTCGCGCTCGAGATCTGCTCGTCCGGCAACTACGGCTCGACGCAGCGCGCCGTGCGCCGCCTCAAGGATCGCGGCACGCTGTCGCGGCTCACGCTCGGCACCGACACGCCGGGCGGCACCGGCGTCATTCCGCGCGGCATGCTACGCCAGCTCTGCTTCATCTGCTCGATCTGCGACGTGACACCGGCCGAAGCGGTGGCGATCGCCACCGGCAATACGGCGCGGGCGCACGGCCTCGATGTCGGCATCCTCGCGCCGGGCAAGCCGGCCGATATCGTCGTCTGCGGCCCGGTCGAAGGCTCGGCCGGCACCACCGTCGCCGACGCCATCGCGCATGGCGATCTGCCGGGCATCGCCTATGTGATCATCGACGGCGAGATCGTCGTCAGCGGCCGCAGCCGGCAGACGCCGCCGCCGCAGCGCAAGTATTTCTTCTCCTGCTGCGACGCCCATGCCGGCGCCTTCCAGGCGAGCTGACGGAGCGCATCGCAATGTTGATCCTGTCGCATGCCGATGTCGAAGCCGTGCTGCCGATGGCGGACTGCATCGAGGCTGTCGATGCGGCCATGCGCGGCCTGTCGCGCGGCGACTACTTCAATCCGCTGCGCATGAAGGCGGTGCCGCCGGATGCGCCGAACCGCATGGTGTTCATGCCGGCGCTGCGCGCCAGCGGCCGCAAGCTGTGGAGCAACAAGCAGATCGTCGTCACGCCCGGCAACAGCAAGCGCGGCCTCGACTCGCATCAGGGCGGCGTGCTGCTGCATGACGGCGACACTGGCGAACTCATCGCCATGGTGCATGCCGGCGCCATCACCGCCATTCGCACCGCAGCCGCGAGCGCGGTGGCGACACGCGCGCTGGCGCGCAAGGACGCCAAGACCGTCGCCATTCTCGGCACCGGCGTGCAGGGCCGCGCGCATCTCGACGCCATGCGCTGCATTCTGCCCGATGCGACGTTCCGCATCTGGAGCCGCACGCGCGCCAATGCCGAGGCGATGGCGGGCGGTTCCGGCGCGGTTGTCGCCGACACGATCGGCGCCGCCTGCGAGGGCGCCGATGTCATCTGCGCGGTGACGGCATCGCCGGAACCGGTGCTCACAGCCGCGACAATTCCGCACGGCTGCCATGTCAACGCCGCGGGATCGAGCATTGCAACCACGCGCGAATTGGACGGCGCGGCGATGTCAAAAGGGTCGCTGTTCGTCGATCGGCGCGAGTCCACGGTTAACGAGTCGGGCGATTATCTTCTCGCCTTGAAGGAAGGCGCGATCGGTCCCGACCATATTCGCGCCGAGATCGGGGATGTTCTGCTCGGCCGTCATCAAGGTCGCACGTCGGTTGAAGAGATCACGATCTACAAGTCGCTCGGTGTCGCCGTGCAGGATCTCGCCGCTGCCGAACTCGCGGTGCAACGTGCGCGCGAACGCGGCATCGGAATAGAAGTGGCGTTCTAGTTGCTCTATAGACGGCGCCAGCCGGAATTTCGTCAGGAGACATTTTTATGCGTTTTGGATCAATCGCCCGCGTCGCCGCCGCTTTCGCGGCGCTGATGATGGTCAGCACTCTGGCTTCGGCGCAGGACGGTGCGAAGAAGAAAGCCTCGATCGCCGTGTCGGGCCCGCCGGCGCAGATCTACTTCCTGCCGGTCGTGCTCGCCAAATATCTCGGCTACTTCGACGAAGCCGGGATCGACGTCGAATTGCAGCACTTCAACTCCGGCTCGCGCGCGCTTCAGGCGGTGGTCGGCGGCAGCGCCGATATCGTCGCCGGCGCCTATGAGAACACCGTGCGCATGCAGGCCAAGGGCCAGACCATGCAGAGCTTCGTGCTGTTCGGCCGCTATCCGCAGAACGTGCTCGGCATTTCCAAGGCGCAGGCCGCGAACTACAAGTCGCCCGCCGATCTCAAGGGCAAGCAGGTCGGCATCACCGGCCCCGGCTCGGCGACGCAGACCTTCCTCAACCTCATCCTCGCCAGCGCGGGCCTGCAGCCGAGCGACGTGACGACCATCACCGTCGGCGCCGGCTCGACGGCGGTCGCGGGCATGAAGCGCGGCGATCTCTACGCCATCTCCAATCTCGATCTCGCCATCACCGAGTTGTCGATGGCAGGCGACATCCAGGTGGTCGTCGACAGCCGCACCGAAGCGGGCACCAAGGCGGTCTATGGCGGCGACTACGCCTCGGGCAGCCTCTACGCGCCGGCCGAATTCGTGACCAAGAATCCCGAGGCCGCGCAGGCCATCGCCAACGCCATGGTGCGTACGCTCAAGTGGATGGCGACCGCCAAGCCGGAGGACATCATCGCCAAGGTGCCGGAGGATTTCTACAAGGCCAATCCGGCGGTTTACCGCCAGGCGCTGCTCAACAACCTGACGAGCTACACGCCGGACGGCCTGATGCCGGCGCAGGCGCCCACCAATGTGCTCAAGGCGATGGTGAAATTCGACCCGGAAATCGCCGCCGCCAAGGTGGACGTCGCCAAGACCTACACCAACGCCTTCGCGGAAAAGGCGCAGGCCGCAGTCAAGTAGGGTCGCGACCGGACCTGCCGGCCTTGTGGAAAAGGGGGAGGGCCATCGCCTTTCCTTGACCTTGAGGCCGGCAAACCCGAAACCTCCCTGACGCATTTGAAGGAGTTTCAGGTTATGGCAATGCCCGCCGCGACCGATAAGGACGAAGTTTCGCACAGCTTTGCCAAGGATCAGCTCAAGTCGATCATCGAGCGCATCGAGCGGCTGGAGGAAGAGAAGAAGGCGACGTCCGACGACATCAAGGACGTCTATGCCGAGGCCAAGTCGAACGGCTTCGACGCCAAGGCGCTGCGCACCATCGTACGCCTGCGCAAGCAGGACGCCAACGAGCGCCGCGAGGCCGAGGAAATCCTCGAGACCTACATGCACGCCCTGGGGATGTTGCAGTAGGCTTCATGTCGTCCCGGGCGAGCGTCAGCGAGACCCGGGACCCATATCCACCGATTGATCGATAGGGCACAGCGTATGGGTCCCCGCCCATAGGCGTTCTAAAAGAACGCCGTTCTTCGAACGGCTATGCGCGGGGACGACATATCGGCGTGTACTCTTGCGTGAGCTACCTTAGCGACGCCGTCGTCTGCGACACGAAGGTCGCCGTGGCGAGGAAAGTCACCGCGCTGCCGGTGAAGCGGCCGGCGACCAGCCCCGGGTTCGGGTCGGCCGAGAATCCCATCATCACCGCCTGCGCCGGCTTGTGGAATAGGGTGCCGTACTGGCTCATGTCGCGCTCGCCCATATGCGTTGCCGTCATGAAGCTCGACAGGTCCGGTGACAGGATGGCCGCGCGCAGCCACGGGCTGTCGGTGCGGCCGCCGCCGCCGGCGATGGCCGGCGCAACGAAGGTCGCGGCGCTGGCGCCGGCTGTTGCCGCCGCCATGGCGACTGGCGGCGCCGCCGGAATATTGCCGCCCATCGGCGCTGCCCGCGCCGGACGCGGTTGCGGCAGGCGCGCCGCGGCATAAGCCGGCTCGGCGGCATAGCCGAGCGCGCTTCCGGTCGAGGCCGTGGTCATAGTGTCAGCAAAGCTGAACGGCGACAGCGCCACGGCCGGCGCCAGTTCGCCGCTCGCGGCCGCATTGGCCCACTGCGGCGCGCGCGGCGGGGCGATCATGTTCGGGGCCGGCTGCGCGGGAGCGGCTTGGGCGACCTGGATCGGTTTCGGCCGCGATGAGGGCAGCGGCACGATCGGCGTCGTCTCGACCGGCTTCGGCTTCACAGTGGCGCTGGTGCTGGCGCTGGCGAGCGTGACCTTGGCTGGCGTCGCCGCCGGCGCATCGTCATCCTGATCTTGCCGTTCTTCCGCCGTGGCGGAGCGGGTGAACAAGGCCGCCAGCAGATTGCGCGGCTTGCCGCCATCGTTGCGCGCTTCGGTGATGCCTGCCTCGCGTGCCTGCGCCATCAGCACGCCCGAGGGCGCGTTGCCCTGGCGCTGCACGTCGGCGAGCGCCAGCGCGTAACCGGCCAGCGGCCGTCCGTCCGACGGGATGTGGACGGTGCGCTCGTCGGGGAACACCTTGACCAGTTGTTCGCGCGTCATGCGCGGCCAGTGCCGGATGGAACCGGTGTCGAGATGCACGAAGGGCGAGCCCGACGTTGGATAGAAGCCGACGCCGCCGCGCTGCAGCCGCAGGCCGACTTCGCGGATTTTGGCGAGCGGCACGCCGGGAATTTCAAAGTCGATGGCGTGGCCGGTGGTGTGGTTCGAGTTCTCGGCGACGCCGCTCGATCGCGCGCGCAGCATCTTGTTGGTGCCGGGGGAGCGATAGGCCGAGATGATTTCGATCGGCTGCTTGCCGCCGACTTCGCGATAGACCTCCCACAGGATGTCGAACAGCCTGGGGTCCATCGTCGTCGGCTCGTCGCGGCGCCAGTCGCGCAGGAACCAGTTCAGCTTCTTCAGCGCGGCGTCGTCGTAACGGCCGTTGCGCTTGAAGGTGACGGTGGTGGTCTCGCGGGTATGCAGATGCAGGAACGAGAGGGTGCGGGCATCGCCTTCGGCGGCGGCCGGCTGCAGCGCATAGGTCGCGCCGAGGACCATGGTACCAGCGAGCGTAGCCGCAAGGCCGACCTTGCTGCTCAGGCGCCGAATAGAAAGAGTTTTAGGGCGAGACACGCCGCGTACCGACACTGACACATTCCACGAAGCTGGTCCGTCAGCCATTCCGTACGCCCGGTTGAAGCGGCCGCGCTGACGACCGTCAGTGTTGGCGGGATTGGTTAATCAACCCTTGTCGTGGGCCAAAATCCCCCGTTGCTGCTGTGGGTAAGCGGAAAAATTGTCGAAATAAGGTCGGTAACGGAGGGAACTTCGGGGCGCGCGTACCGGTCAATCCGGGGCGCGTGCATTACCGCGCTTGCCCCGGTTCTCTAAGCGGGATGGCACGCGAGCCCGGAATTCCATAACCCCGGTGCTGCGGCGTATGGATTCCGGGCCCGCGCGTTGCACGCGCGTCCCGGAATGACGGGCTGCCGCCTACCTGAAAATCCGTTCGAAGAACTGGAACGGATTGCCGGCTTCGCGGCGCTCGACGCGGCTAAGGATTTCCTGGTTGCTCTTGAGCGTCGCCAGATCGCGCGACTTGTCCTGCGGCGGCGCGACGTCGGCAACGCGGCGTTCGTCGCTCGTCATGATGGCGTTGATGCGCTTGTCGAAGCCGTAGATGTCGTCGCGCATCTGCAGGCGGCCGTCGTCATCGACGAAGGCGGACTGATAGGTCAGATGCACCATCGGCCGGTCGACCATCTTGAAGGTCTTTTCCTCCTGGCCGACGAGCTTCTCGATCTGCGACTGCGATGGCGTCGGACCGGGAATGGCCATCGCCAGCATGATCTCGCCGAACTTGGTCGGGTTCTCGACGCGCATACAGCCATGGCTGAAAGCGCGCCGGTCGGCGGCAAACAGGCGCCGCTCCGGCGTATCATGCAGGTAGACATGATACTTGTTCTGGAAGTTGAACTTGATGCGGCCGAGCGCATTGGCGGCGCCCGGCGGCTGCACGACGTTGATATGCCCGTCGGCGCCGCGTTTCACTTCGAGACCCATTTTGGCGAAGACGTTCGGGTCCGAGGCGTAGGCCGGCAGCAGCTCGTTCTGGATGATCGACTGCGGCACGTACCACGACGGGTTGACGATGATGTTGTCGAACTGGCCGGTGAGCAGCGGCGTCGGCGTCTGCGGCTTGCCGACCACGATCTTGGTGCGCCAGATGACGTTGCTGTTGTCCTTGACGACCTTGAGCGTGTAGTCGGGGATATTGACCATCACGTAGTTGGCGCCGAGGCTGCGCGGCAGCCAGCGCCAGCGTTCCATGTTGGCCATGACGGCCTGCATCTGCTGGCCTTGCGTCGGGCCGTTGATGGCGGCGATGGTCTTGTTGTCGATGACGCCGGTCGGCTTGATGTCGGCGCGGGCCTGCACGTTCTTGATCGCGTTGAACAGCGCCTTGTCGTAGACGAGTTCCGCGGCCTTGGTGTCCTCGCCGGCGACCTTCACGGTCTTCGTGCGTCCGGTGCGCTGGTCGCGCACCTGCATGGTGCGCGGGCCCTGCACGGCGAGCCGTACATTGAGGCGCTCGCGCAATATCGGCACGCGCGCGTCTTTGTCGCCGGGCTTGATCGCCGGGCCGCCGGCGATGCGCTCGCCGGCATCGGCGCGTGGGCCGGCATTGCGCATTTCGGCGAGCTTGCGCTTGAGCGCCTTGTAGGCCTGATGCGACGGCTCGAAACTGTCGAAGGCGGCATTGGCGTCGCGGGCATCCGCCAGCTTACGCAAGAGATCGTTATTATCGACGTCGCGCTTGCCGTAATCGACTTCCACGGTGACGCGCGTCGGGGCGATGCGGCCGAGCGAGAGATGGCGCGCATAATCGAGCGCCGCGAGCGTAAGCTTGTAGTCGGCGGCGGCGAGCTGGTCGGCGCCATTAGCCTGGGAGAAATCCGGCACGGCATAGTCGGCCGGCTCCAGCGCGTCGGCTTGCGCATTCTTCATGCGCAGGACAGCCGACTTGGCGCCGGCGGTAAGACGGCCATCGCGGATCCACATCGGCGCGTAGTTGCGCGAGGCGTAAAAGCTCTCGACCGCGCGGCGTTCGGCGTCGGCCTTGTCGGACTTCTTGCCGGCCATCGCGGCGCGCAGCTTGTCGGCGATCTGCGCGTCCGATGCGCCAAAGGATTTGTCGAGCGCCGCCGCGGCGAAAGTGTTGTCGCCGCGCGGCGCTTCGGCGCGGACGGGCTCGGTCGCCACCGGCTCCTGTCGCGGAACTTCGACGCGGACAGGTTCGGCACGAACGGGCTCGGGCCGCGGCGCTTCGCGGCGCACGGCCTCGGGGGGCATGGGGACGGGCGCCGGCTCAGCGCGCTCCGGCAACGGTTCGGGTCGGCGCTGAATGATGCGCGCGCCGTTGAGAGAAGGCGGAAGCGGCGCGACCTGACGAATGCCGTCGGGCGCGGCGAAAGACGGACCGGCCGTCATCGTCGTCATGAGCGCCAGCATCGTGCCGGCCATCAAGCGCTCGAGCCTGGTTTTACGCATCACGCTTTTCACTCCACATTACGCGGCGCCGTTACCACGATGCATCGAATGCGATGCGTCCCGTTAACCGACGCTGGCCGCCATTTCGGCGAGACAAGCAACCGAGCTTGTTTTATCGGCGCATTATGCGGTCAAACGGCACGCGGCGCGAAGTGAAATCAGCGTGCGGTCGCCGCTTACCTTGCATCAAAGTGAACGCGGCAGGCGATCGCTAAAATTTTAATGATTAACCGGCGTCGACCGTTTCGTCGCTCGGCGCGATGCTCGTTTCATCCTGCATTTGCAGGGTTTCGAGCTTGCGATAAAGAGTCGAGCGTCCGATTTTGAGACGACGCGCCACTTCCGACATCTGCCCGCGATAATGCTCGATGGCAAAGCGGATCACTTCGCGCTCGATGTCCTCGAGCGGTTTCACGTCGTTGTGATCGTCGGTTAACGACAGCACTGGTTGGGTCTGCGTCATGGCCGAAGGATTAAGCCGCAGCATGCGCTCCTGCAAGCCGATGCTGCCGTCAACGTAAACGGCGGACTCCATTAACGGTACCGTGTCCGGCGCATTCACGTTTACCATCGCATCGTTGCGTGCCGCCGCCAGCTGCGGAAATTCATCGATGCCGATCGTGTCGCCGTCGGTCATGACGACGGCGCGATACACGGCGTTCTCGAGCTGGCGCACATTGCCCGGCCAGCGATAGGCGGCGAGCGCATGAAGTGTCGCGGCATCGAAACCGCGGATTCGCTTGCCCTGTTCGGCCGCGATGCGCGTCACGAAATGACGCGCCAGCGCCTCGATATCTTCCGGCCGCTGCCGCAGCGGCGGAATGGTGATCGGGAAAACGTGCAGGCGATAGAACAGGTCCTCGCGGAAACGTCCGGCCTTCACCTCGGCGATCAGATCGCGATTGGTGGCGGAGATGATGCGGACATCGACCTTCACGGCCTTGCGCGAGCCGACGGGTTCGACTTCACCCTCCTGCAGCGCGCGCAGCAGCTTCACCTGCGCGGCCTGCGGCAGTTCGCCGACTTCGTCGAGGAACAGCGTGCCGCCATCGGCTTCGACGAACTTGCCGGTGTGCTTCTCGGTAGCGCCGGTGAAGGCGCCTTTCTCGTGGCCGAACAGGATCGACTCGATCAGGTGCTCGGGCAGGGCGCCGCAGTTGACGGCGACGAAGGGCTTGGCGCGGCGCTCGCCGGAGCCGTGGATGGCGCGCGCCATCAGTTCCTTGCCGACGCCGCTCTCACCGTCGAGCAACACCGGGATGTCGGAAGCCGCGGTCTTCTCGGCCGCTTTCAGCACCGGCGCCATCGCCGGCGAACGTGTGATGACGTCGGCGAGGCTCAAGGTGCCGTCGCGGCTGCGCTTGACGCGCTGCAGCTCGCCGGCGAGCGCGCGGGCGGCCAGCGCGTTGCGCAGCGACACCTCGACCCGCTCGGGGCTGGCCGGCTTGACGACGAAATCGGTGGCGCCGGCGCGCATCGCCGAGACCACATTGTCGATGCCGCCATGGGCGGTCTGCACGATGACGGGGATGTCGAGGCCGGCCTGGCGCATGCGCGCCAGAACGCCAAGGCCGTCGAGGTCGGGCATGACGAGGTCGAGAATGACGCAGTCGACCGCGACGGCTTCGGGGCCGGTCAGGACACGCAGGGCCGCATCGCCGCCCTCGGCGGTCATCGCGCGGTAGCCGAAACGCTGCACCATGGCTTCGAGCAGGCGACGCTGGACCGGATCGTCATCGACGATCAACACGACTTGCGACATGACTCTTCCTTAGGACGCGGCCGCCCACACGCCAACGCGACTCAGGCTGTGCCGATTTGGCGCAGTATTGGGAGGCGTCCTTAAGGGGTTCTTAAATGCCTGGGGCGGCCGGGGTGCCCCTTCGGACAGGGTGAAAAAGACGGAAAAATCGCCCCGGCTGCCATCGCATCGCCATCGCCCGGCGCTTATTTGTCAGTCTGATTTGAGTAAAGTGAGCGCCTGAGCCGATTCCACCATTTCTTGTCCCTAACGAAACGTATCCGAGAAGCACATCCAGCCATGGCCAAATCCGCGACCCGCAAGAAGCCCGCTGCCCGCAAAGCCGCCAAAACGCCTGCCCGTAAGGTGGCCGCGAAGAAGGTGGGCAAGGCCGGGCCGAAGGCCGCAGGCTCCATGAAGCTCGGCGCGCTGCCGGACTGGAATCTCGACGACCTCTATCCGGGCATCGAGAGCACGGCGCTCAAGCAGGACCTGTCCTGGATGGACAGCGAGTGCGTGGCGTTTGAGGAGCTCTACAAGGGCAAGCTCGGCGTGCTGGCGGCGCAGGCTGGCGCCAGCGAAGCCCTGTGCGAAGCGGTCAAGCGCTACGAGAAGATCGCCGACGTGCTCGGTCGCATCGGCTCCTATGCCGGGCTGCTGCATGCCGGCAATTCGACCGACCAGACCATCGCCAAGTTCTATGGCGACATGAACGAACGCATCACCACCGCGTACTCGCATCTGCTGTTCTTCGATCTCGAGCTCAACCGCATCGACGACAAGCTCATCGACGCGGCGATGGCGGAAGCTCCGCTCAGCCATTACCGGCCGTGGATCGAGGATGTGCGCAAGGAGAAGCCGTATCAGCTCGAGGATCGCATCGAGCAGCTGTTCCACGAGAAGTCGCTGACCGCCTATTCGGCCTGGAACAGATTGTTCGACGACACCATCGCGGCGCTGCGCTTCAAGGTGCGCGGCAAGGAATTGCCGATCGAGCCGACGCTCAACTTCATGCAGGACAGCGACGGCGCCAAGCGCAAGGACGCCGCCGAGGCTTTGGCCGCGACCTTCAAGGCCAATCTGCGGCCGTTCACGCTGATCACCAACACACTGGCCAAGGACAAGGAAATCTCCGACCGCTGGCGCGGCTTTAAGGACGTCGCCGATGCGCGGCATCTGTCGAACCGGGTCGAGCCGGAAGTGGTCGAGGCTTTGGTGTCGGCCGTGCGCGCCGCCTATCCCAAGCTGTCGCACCGCTATTACGCGCTGAAGGCCAAGTGGTTCGGCAAGAAGAAGCTGGCGCATTGGGACCGCAACGCGCCGCTGCCCAAGGCCGAGCAGCGCAGCATTCCGTGGACGGACGCGCGCAATACGGTGCTGGACGCCTACGGCGCGTTCGCGCCGTCAATGGCGGAAGTGGCCGATCGGTTCTTCCAGAAGAACTGGATCGACGCCGGCGTGCGCCCCGGCAAGCAGCCCGGCGCCTTCTCGCATCCGACCGTGCCCTCGGCGCATCCTTATGTGCTGATCAATTATCAGGGCAAACCGCGCGACGTGATGACGTTGGCGCATGAACTGGGCCACGGCGTGCATCAGGTGCTGGCCGCGCCGAACGGCGCGCTGATGGCGCCGACGCCGCTGACGCTGGCCGAGACCGCCAGCGTGTTCGGCGAAATGCTGACCTTCCGCAAGCTGCTCGCCGGCACCACCGACAAGAAGCAGCGCAAGGCCATGCTCGCCGCCAAGGTCGAGGACATGATCAACACGGTGGTGCGGCAGATCGCGTTCTACACCTTCGAGCGCAAGGTCCATCTCGAACGCCGCAACGGCGAACTCACCGCCGACAAGCTGTGCGAACTGTGGATGTCGGTGCAGTCGGAAAGCCTCGGACCGGCGATCGACTTGAAGCCTGGCTACGAGACCTTCTGGGTCTACATCCCGCACTTCATCCACTCGCCGTTCTATGTCTACGCCTATGCCTTCGGCGATTGCCTCGTGAACTCGCTCTACGCGGTCTACGAGAAGTCGGAGAGCGGCTTTGCCGAGCGCTACCTCGCCATGCTGTCGGCCGGCGGCACCAAGCATCACTCCGAACTGCTGGCGCCGTTTGGTCTCAACGCGACCGATCCGAAGTTCTGGGATGGCGGCCTGTCGGTGATTGCCGGCCTGATCGAGGAGCTGGAGGGGTTGGGTTAAGGTAGAAGCAAGACCATGTAACAATCAAAAGTTGCAACGATTCCCCCTGCCTGTTAACGTCGGCAGGGGGCGCATATGGGATTCGGGACTCTTCAAAGTTTCGCGGCGGTCTTCACAAGCGAGGTCGCTTCCATCAACAAGCGGCGCCCCGCCGGGCATCAGATTGAACTCGAACAGGAGCCGTTCGAGACCAGCGAAGAAATCAAGCCGCTGCGCCCGACCGAGCAGTCGCAGGTTGTTGGGCTGGCTCTGTCAGGCGGTGGCGTGCGTTCGTCGGCGTTTTGCCTCGGTGCGCTGCAGGGGCTGCGTGAAGCCAACGTCCTTTCAAAGGTCGACTATCTCTCGACCGTCTCCGGCGGCGGCTATATCGGCGCCTCGCTTTCGGTGGGCATGACGGCGACGGGCGGACGGTTTCCGTTCAAGGCGGATCTGTCGGAGGACGAGACGCCTTCGGTCCAGCACATCCGCGATTATTCCAATTATCTGTTTCCGGATGGCGCATTCGATCTGCTGCGCAATCTGTCGATCGTTGCGCGTGGTCTCGTCGCCAACGCGATTGTCGTGCTACCGGTTCTGTTGTTCGCGGCATTCGTGACGATAAAAGCCGTGCCGTTCGTGTCTCAAGCGCACAAGGCCAATATATTCGGTTTCGAGATTCCCAACATATTCCCCTTCGAGCATTTCGTCATCACGAGCTATCTCGTCACCGTGCTGGGCGTGCTGCTGATCGGATGGGGGATCGTGAAATCATTTTCGCGCAGAGACAATGAAGCGAGCGGTTGGCGCTCGAAAGCCGTTGGCATTCTTCTGTCGGTCGTTCTGTTCACGGCTTTCTGCGAATTTCAGCCCTATATTCTCAGATCGATGCTGGGCGCCGGCCCATCGACTTTCTGGCAGGACCTTGTTGCCTGGATTCAAAGTGTGATTCTTTGGTTGACGCCTGTGGCGGCGGCAGTCGCGCTCTTCGCTCAAAAGTTGGGCGAGCTTGTCAAGACGGCGTCGGAAGCCAACAAATCCTCCGGGTTCAGGAAAGCCATTGCCGCGAAGTTGCTCGTCTATGCGGCGTCGGCTGTGGTCCCGCTGTTGATATGGACTCTCTACCTTTACCTTAGCTACTGGGGCATTTGCGTCGACCGGGAGTGCATCTATTCGCTGGCGCCGGATTGGCTTGTATCCGCCGCTCACTTTGTCCCGATTTCCATCTCGCGATCGATCTTCGGTGGCGACACTCATCTTGTCGCTCAGCTCTATGTGATGGTTCTGCTCCTTTGCCTGATTGTGGTTTGCTTCCTGCGGCCGAATGCCAACTCGCTCCACCCGTTGTATCGCGACCGGCTCAGCAAGGCGTTTTTATTTCAGCCGCAGAAATATGGCCGACGCGACCCGAAGACGGGGCGGCCTTTGCCTCTGCTGCCGTTGAGCATGAATCTGAGCGGCTTGTCGGAAAAGGACTGTCCGTATCATCTCATCAACGCGGCCTTGAATATCCAGGGCTCGCGCTACGTCAATCAACGCGGCCGCAATGCCGACTTCTTCATCTTCAGCCGCAACTTTGTCGGCAGCCGGGCGACCGGCTATGTCGCAACGACGGACATGGAAAGCGTCATGCCGGGGCTCGATGTCGGAACCGCGATGGCCGCTTCCGGCGCGGCGGCGTCCGCGAATATGGGCGGCGCGACAATCAAGCCACTGACGCCGACCCTTGCGTTGCTGAACGTTCGCCTAGGCTACTGGTTGAGAAACCCCGCGAAGGTGTTCAAAGGCTGCGCATGGGACCTTGCCGCCAATTATTATTTTCTCCTCGAAATGCTGGGGCTGCTCAATGAGAACCGCCAGTCGGTTTATGTTACCGATGGCGGGCACATCGAGAATCTCGGTATCTACGAACTGCTGCGGCGGCGTTGCCGGGTGATCGTCGTCGTCGACGCGGAGGCGGACCCGGAAATGGCCTTCAGTTCGTTCAACGTCCTTGTCCGGCACGCGGTCATCGACCTGGGCATTCGTATCGAACTGCCGTGGCAGCAGATCGCCGACAGGACAAAGGAGGCCGGAAAGGCCATCGACGATGAGGGCGATACCGACAAGGCGCCGGGCCCGCACGTCGCCGTGGGCCAAATATGTTATCCGGGCGGCCGGACGGGCGTGCTCGTCTACATCAAATCGTCACTGACCGGCGACGAGAACGATTACATATTCCATTACAAGAAACGGTATGAAGCGTTTCCGCACGAGACCACGATCGATCAGTTGTTTTCCGAGGAGCAATTCGAGGCTTATCGGGCTCTCGGCTTCCACGCGACCAACCGTTTCTTCTCGCGCCGTGACAAGTTCGCCTGTCCGAATCTCGCGGAAAATCCGTGCATTCGCGAGGAAGTGAAACTGCTGGATCAGCTTTTCCCGCGGGTCGGTGAGCCCGATCCCTGCCGGCCGCAGGACCACACAACCTTCGAGGGCTGGCTCCCTTCGCCGCAGGGCGGTTCCGCTCTCGAATCTGGCGCATCGGGCTAAGCAGACCTATATCTCGGGGCACATGGATGACCCCGAGAAAAACCGTTTCTCCGCCCGCGCCGCGCGCTACGCCAAGGTCGGTACCCGCGTCGGCGGCGTCGCCGCCCGCATGGCAGGACAGAGGTTCCTTGGCGCGCAGGGCGATCGTGCCGGCAATGCCGAGGCTTTGGCCTCGGCGCTCGGCAACCTGAAGGGCCCGCTGATGAAGGTGGCGCAGTTGCTCGCCACCATTCCCGACGCCGTGCCGCCGGAATACGCCAGCGAACTGATGAAGCTGCAGAGCCAGGCGCCGCCGATGGGCTGGGCCTTCGTGAAGCGCCGTATGTCGTCGGAACTGGACCCGGACTGGCAGGCGAAGTTCAAATCATTCGAGCACACGCCGGCGGCGGCGGCCTCGCTCGGCCAGGTGCATCGCGCGCAGGCGCAGGACGGCACGCCGCTCGCCTGCAAGCTTCAGTATCCGGATATGCAGTCGGCGGTCGAAGCCGACCTGCAGCAGCTCAATCTTCTGTTCTCGCTGCGCAAGCGCTTCGAGCCGGCCATCGACACGGACCAGATCGCCGTCGAGATCAGCGCGCGGCTGCGTGAGGAACTGGATTACGCGCGCGAGGCCAGGCACGCCGCGCTGTACCGGCACATGCTCAAGGACGAGCCGCTGATCCGCGTGCCGAATGTCTGGCCGGAGCTATCGACCAAGCGCCTCCTGACCATGGACTGGATGGAGGGCGACAAGATGCTGTCGCACAAGGAGGACAGCCTCGAGACCCGCAACCGCCTCGCCACGGCGATGTTCACGGCCTGGTGGTTTCCCTTCAGCCGCTTCGGCGTCATCCACGGCGACCCGCATCTCGGCAATTACTCGGTCTTCGCTCAGAACGGCGAACCGGCCGGCATCAATCTCATGGACTACGGCTGCATCCGGATTTTCCCGCCGCGCTTCGTCGCCGGCGTGGTCGATCTCTATCAGGGGCTGCTGCATAACGATGAGGCGCGGGTGGTGCAGGCCTATGAAACCTGGGGCTTCCGTCGCCTGACCCGGGAACTGATCGACACGCTCAATATCTGGGCCGGCTTCATCTATGGCCCCTTGCTCGACGACCGCGTCCGCTCCATCGCCGACGGCGTGAAGCCATCGGACTACGGCCGCAAACAGGCTTTCCAGGTCCACCAGGCGCTGAAAAAGCTCGGCCCGGTGCAGGTGCCGCGCGAGTTCGTGTTCATGGACCGCGCCGCCATTGGCCTCGGCGCCGTCTTCCTGCATCTCGACGCGGAATTGAACTTCTACCGGCTGTTCAATGAGGCCATCGAGCGGTTTTCAGTCGAGGAGGTCGCGGCGCGGCAGGACGCCGCCCTGGCCGAGGCCGGGCTCGCCGCGGCCTAGCGGTATAATCCCCGGACGTTGCCCACATACTCCGTTCATTCCCGCGCAAGCGGGAATCCAGAAGCCGTCCCGAAATGCCTGCCGTTTCGGCGCCTGGGTCCCCGCCTTCGCGGGGACGAGCGGGATCGTGGGGCCGCGGCCTCCGGGCCGTTGCCCTGCCGCCGCGATTGCGCTAACCCCTGTGGCGCTAGGGAAAAGCGAACGGAGACTGTCCACCATGGCCGATCACGGGCCCGTCGAATACGCCACCGCCACCGGCAATGACTATCCGGCGCACGAGCAGACCTACGAAAGCTTCGTCAAATACTCGTTTGACGGGACGATCCATGTCATCAACCTGCTGCTGGGCCTCACCGTGGGCGGCGTGCTCGGTCACTGGTTGACCTCGATCCCGGTCTTCCTGATCGCCATCCTCGGTCTGGTCGTCGCGCTCGGCTCCGGCTCGAAGACGCCGAGCTACGTGGCATTTATCCTCAGCTTCCTGATCTTCGGCTTCACCGCCCTGTCATAGTGGCGCATAATCTTTCCGGGCAGGCTGGGGTCGTTCGATAACCCTGGCCTTCGGCTGGGCGAGCGGAGGCTGTCTGAATGCGTATTGCGGTTGCACGGGAAACCGAGGCCAATGAGCCGCGTGTCGCGGCCAGCCCCGAGACCGTCAAGAAATTCAAGGCGCTGGGCGCCGAGGTGGTGGTGGCGCGCGGCGCCGGCAACGCCTCCGGTTATCCCGATGGCGAGTATGAAGCGGCCGGCGCGACCATCGCCGACGCGGTCGGCGGCGACGCCGATATGATCCTCAAGGTGCGCCGGCCCTCGACCGGCGAGATCGCGTCCTACAAAAAGGGCGCCATCGTTATCGCGATCATGGACCCGTACGGCAACGACGCCGCGCTCAAGGCGATGGCCGATGCCGGATTGACCACCTTCGCCATGGAATTGATGCCGCGCATCACCCGCGCGCAGTCGATGGACGTGCTGTCCTCCCAGGCCAACCTCGCCGGCTATCGCGCCGTGGTCGACGGCGCTTCGGAATATGGCCGCGCCATGCCGATGATGATGACCGCGGCCGGCAC